>OIYV01000615.1_pt1 | contig 19774 bp, 21 predicted proteins | sample 1588251 | NCBI WGS metagenome assembly OIYV01 (sample SAMN03283282) | human gut metagenome | biome: human-associated habitat; material: feces | host: Homo sapiens | place: Peru | collected 2012
TTTTTGGTGATGATTATTTATTGGTTGTAGATGAGTCTCATGTTACTTTGCCACAAGTAAAAGCAATGTACAATGGTGATAGAATGAGAAAGCAGACTCTTGTTGATTATGGCTTTAGACTTCCTAGTGCTCTTGATAATAGACCTTTAAAGTGGGAAGAATTTAACAAAAAGATAAAAGAAGCTATATATATTTCTGCTACTCCAGGCGATTATGAATTGGATTTATGTAATCATAAAGTTACTGAAGCAATAATTAGACCTACAGGACTTTTAGATCCTTCTATTGAAGTTAAAAAGACTGAAGGGCAGATAGATGATTTAATTGAGCAAATAAATATTAGAGTAGAAAAAAATGAAAGAGTTTTAGTTACGACTCTTACAATTAGAATGGCAGAGGAGCTTACTAATTATTTAAAGAGTGTTAATATTAAGGTTGCTTATTTGCATAACGAGGTTAAGACCTTTGAAAGGCTTAGAATTATAAGAGATTTAAGATTAGGGAAGTATGATGTTATAGTTGGTATTAATCTTTTAAGAGAGGGAATAGATATTCCTGAGGTTAGTTTGATAGCTATCATGGATGCGGATAAACAAGGATTTTTACGTAGTGAAAGAAGTTTAATTCAAACAATTGGTAGAGCGGCAAGAAATGAAAACGGACATGTTATTATGTATGCTGATAGTATTAGTGATGCAATGGAAAAAGCTATTAAAGAGACAGAGAGACGTAGAAAAATTCAAGAGGATTATAATAAGGCTCATGGAATAGTTCCTAAAACGGTATTTAAAGAGGTAAGAGATCTTATTTCTAATGAGGTAAGTGATAAGGCTACTGAGAAGTTAAGTAAGAAGGAAAGCCGTGAAATGATGTTAAAGATAGAAAATGAGATGAGAAAAGCTGCTAAAGAGTTAGATTTTGAAAGAGCTATGCAACTTAGAGATGTTTTATTTGAAATGAAAGCAAATGAAAAATAGAAAATGCGTTTGGCATTTTCTATTTGTTTAAATAGTATTCGTAATATTCATCAAAAGTGATACCTTCATTATGGACTTTAGTTGCTAGGTCTACTCCTAAGTATCTATAATGCCAGGCTTCATAAGCATAGCCAGTGATGTTTTCTTTGTTTTTAGGATATCTTAGAATATATCCGTACTTATAAGAGTTTTCTAACATCCATTTATAACTTTCGGTTTCATCGAATTTGTCATTTTTATCGTTATAGTCAGCGACATCAATCGCAATGCCAGTTTCATGTTCACTTGAGCCAGCTCTTGCTGCATAATTATCGGCTTTTTTGATACCAAAAGAGGCTTTATAATCTTTCCAAACTTCATCTTGTCTTTGATGTGAGCGATATGATGATACTATTAAGATGGTATGTCCTTCTTCTTTTGCAGCATCAGCTAGGTTTTTAAAGGCTTCATAAGCTTCTCTATTTAATTTTTGATTATCTCCATAACTATATGTTTTACTGATCGTTGTTAAGTCACTTACTTCATAACTTTCATTTAAGGCATGGTATTTATTTACGAGAAAGCCAAAACCTATTGATGTGTCTGTTTCTTCCATGTTTTCGTAATAATCTCTATCTCTATTAACATTTACTAGAGATACTATTTCTGAAGTACTTTTATTAGTGTTTTTATTATAGTAATCTAAATATCTTTCTAAATTCTTTTTTAAATAATATTTTTCTTGTAAGATATTTAGTAGCGTAGTGTTTTTCTTTTCGTTTAGTAAGTTATCGATTTGAGAACCATTTAAATTATCAGTTAATAGTTTTGCTTCTTCTTTTGTATAGTTAATTTGTAATAGTTTGTATTCATAAGTTTGGTGGTATTTATATGTTTTATAGCTTTTAATACCAACGAAAATACCAATGATTAAAATAATCAATAATATAAGTTTTCTTTTTACTTTTTTCTTTAATTTTCTTTTTACCATAATTCTATCCTCTTTTATGATTATAACATGTTTAATAAGCCTTGTAAATTTCCAATATTTTGGTATTTTCTTTTTTACTTTTTTTGTGTATAATGATTTAAATAGAAAGCAAGTGATAATTTATGAATAAAGTACTTATATTTGGACATCGTAAACCAGATACTGATAGCGTTTGTGGAGCGATTAGTTTAAGTTATTTAAAGAATCAAGTTGGGGTAGCTTCTGAGCCTAGAATTCTTAGTGAGATTAATTTAGAAACTGCTTTTGCTTTAAAGAAATTTGGTATTTCTGTGCCAAAGTATCTTAATGATGTAAAATTACAAATTAAAGATATTAAATATAAGAAAAAGTATTATGTGGAAGAAAATACTTCTATATATGATACTTATAAGTTTATATATGATAAGAAGATTACTGGAATTCCTTTAATTAATAATAATAAAAAGTTTATTGGTTATGTTTCTTTAAAGGAAATAGCTAATGAGTTAATTATTAGTGATTCAAATAGTTTGGATACTACTTTTGATAATATAGCAAATACTTTAAATGCTAGTTCAGTATTAAAGTTTGATGATGATATTAAAGGTAATACTTTAGCAGTAGCGTTACCATATCGTATGTTTATAAGTAATATTCCACTTGATGAAAACTCAATAGTTATAGTTGGTAATAGAGAACATATTATTGATCATGCTCTTAAGAATAAGATTAAACTTTTAATAATTATTAATAATAGAGAACTTACTGATGCAGAGTTTAAATTAGCTCAGGAAAATAAAGTAAATATTATTATTACACCTTATGATACATTTAAGACTGCTAGAATGATTACACTTGCAAATCCAATTAAGAGTATTAAGAGATCTAGTAGTACGGTTTGTTTTAATACACAAGATTACTTATCAGACTTTTTAGATGTTAGTAGTAAAGTTAAACATACTAATTATCCAATATTAAATAGTAATGGTACTTGTGATGGAATGCTTAGAGTTATAGATACTAATGAGATAAGTAGGAAGAAAGTTATTTTAGTAGATCATAATGACCCAGGGCAAAGTGTTGAAGGTTTAGAGGAAGCCGAGATATTAGAGATAGTAGATCATCATAATATTGGTAGTATTAGTACTCATAATCCAATTAATTTTAGAAATATGAGTGTTGGTTCAGTTAATACAATTATTTATACATTATATATGGAGTATGGAGTTAAGATACCAAAAGATATAGCAGGTATTATGCTTAGTGGAATAATATCAGATACTTTGTTGTTTGCTAGTCCAACTACTACTGATTTAGATAAAAAAGCAGCAGCTGTGCTTGCTAAAATAGCCGGAGTAAATATGGATGAATATGGTATGGAATTACTAGCTAGTGGAGTAAGTATTAAGGGACTAACAATTGATGAGGTTATTTATAAGGACTTTAAGAATTATACTGCTGGAGAATATAAAGCCGGTATTGGGCAAGTATTTACAACTACTTTTAATGATTATGTAAATGATATAGATAAGTATGTAAAGAGATTAAATGAGATAGCTGATAATAATAACTATAAAGTAGTATGTTTATTTGTAACAGATTTTATTAATAATAATTCTTATGCTTTATTTAATAGTGAAGCTGCTAGTATACTTAGCGAAGCTTACAATATAGATAATATTAAGGAAGGTGAACTTCTTAAAGGATTTGTTTCAAGAAAGAAACAAATTGTACCTAACGTATTGGATATTCTTGAGAAAAAATAGTTAACTTAATTATAATTTTCTTTCTTAGGCCATATATTTTAGAGGAGGGTCTATGAATAATAATGGTCTAAGTGAAGAAGAAGTAAAAAAATATCGTAATTTATATGGAACAAATGAAATTGTTAAAACAAAAAGTAATTCGTTTTTAAAGCTACTGTTAATGTCGCTTGGAGACCCGATGATTAAGATTTTACTGATTGTTTTGGCTCTTAAGTTTGTTTTTTTATTTGCTGAAAACGAATGGTTTGAAACTTTAGGAATATTGATAGCAATATTTTTAGCTTCTTTTATTTCTAGTATTAGTGAGTATGGTAGTAATAAGGCTTTTGAAGAACTTATTGATAAGAATAATAAAAAAGAGGTAAAGGTTAAGCGTAGTGGAAGTTACAAATTAGTAGATGTAAAAGATATTGTGGTAAATGATATGGTTTATGTAGGTAATGGAGATATAATACCGGCTGATGGATATCTAATTAGTGGTAAAGTAATGGTTGATGAGTCTTGTATAAATGGCGAATCTAAAGAGAGTGAAAAAATTGCCTCAACGATTAGTGTAAGTGATAAAAATATGCTTTATAAGGGAACAGTAGTTACTGAGTTTGAAGGAGTTATGAAAGTTAATGCCGTTGGTGAAAAGACCTTATATGGTATGATTGCAAAAGAACTTTTTGAAGAATCTGGCGAAAGTCCATTAAAATCTAGATTAAGACATTTAGCTAAAATTATTAGTAGAATAGGGTATGTTGGGGCTTTTTTGGTGTTCTTTTCTTATTTGTTTTCAATCGTATTTATAAAAAATGGATTTAATATGACTCTTGTTAGAGAAACAATAACTAATTATCCTTTAATGATAGATAGCTTTATAGTTGCACTTACATTGGCAGTGACTATTATTATTGTAAGTGTGCCGGAAGGATTACCAATGATGGTGGCTTTAGTATTATCTACTAATATGAAAAAGATGATAAAACAAAATGTTTTGGTTAGAAAAATGGTAGGTATTGAAACTGCTGGTAATTTAGATTTTTTACTTTCTGATAAAACGGGAACGATTACTAACGGTAAAATGTCAGTTATGGGGGTAGTTTCGTATTATGGAAAGATGTATGCTAATGAGGTGGAACTTTTAAAAAAGCAGTTTTATTATAACTTGGTTGGGAATTTGATAATATTAAATAATAATGCGATTAAAACTGAGAATGGTATGGTTACTGGTAATTCTACGGATAAAGCATTATATAATTTTATGAATTATGAGTCTACTGCTAAAATATTAGATAAGGAATTATTTGATAGTGATAAAAAGTATTCTAGTGTTAAAACTAGTGATAAAACATATTATAAAGGAGCTGCTGAGGTAATTGTGCCTTGGTGTGATTATTATGTTAATGAAGAAGGAAAGAAAGAAAAATTATTAAATAAAGATTTAATTTGGAGTAATATTTCTCATTATATGAAAAAAGGTTTTAGGATTCTTGCTCTTGCGTATAAGGAAAATGATAGTTTTGTTTATGCTGGTTTTGTTATTCTTAAGGATGCGATTAGAAAAGAAGCTAAAGAAGGCGTTGATTTAATTAGAAGAGCTGGCATTAAGATGATTATTGTTACGGGGGATGCATTAGATACAACTTTGTATGTTGCTAGTGAACTTGATTTAATTAATAAAGATAGTATTTGTCTTACTAGCAAAGAACTAGAGTTAATGAGTGATGAAGAAATTGCTAGTGTAATTGATAAGATTAAGATCGTAGCTAGGGCTAAGCCAAATGATAAAAGTAGGCTTGTAAAAATTATTTCACAGATGAATTATGTTGTTGGAATGACTGGTGATGGAATAAATGATGCTCCTGCATTAAAAAAAGCCAGTGTTGGCTTTGCAATGGGAAGTGGAACCGAGGTTGCTAAGGAAGCAGCAGATATTATTATTTTAGATGATAATATTAAATCTATTAGTTTAGCTGTACTTTATGGTAGAACAATTTTTAAGAATATTAGAAAGTTTATTATATTTCAGCTTACAATGAATATAGGAGCAATGAGTTTATCAATAATTGGACCTTTTATTGGAATAGATACACCTGTAACATCGATGCAGATGCTATGGATAAATATGATAATGGATACACTTGCGGGGCTTGCTTTTGCTTATGAAGAACCAAGTTATAAGTACATGGATGAAAGACCAAAAGGGAAGAATGAACCAATAATTAATAAGTATATGTATAATGAGATATGTTTTACGGGAGTTTATTCTTCTATTTTGTGTTTGCTTTTTTTGAAGATTACATTTTTTAAAGATTTAATTCGTTTTGATGTAGATAATAGATATTTGATGACTGCGTTTTTTGCTTTATTTGTTTTTATTGGGATATTTAATGCTTTTAATGCTAGGACAGATAAGTATAATTTACTTGATAGAATTACGCATAATAAGATGTTTATAGTAATATTTTTGATGGTTTTAGTTATGCAGATTATTTTCATTTATTATGGTGGTGTTTTATTTAGGACTTATGGGCTAACTACTATGGAGTTAGTTAAGGTATTATTAATTAGTTTTAGTGTAATTCCAGTTGATTTATTTAGAAAGTATATTTTTAAGCATTATAGAACTGGGAACTGTTTATAGTTAGTTTATGTAGCCGTTGATGATAGTTTTGGTGTCGTTTACGTAAATGAATGCTTTGGCGTCAAATGTTGTTATTAAGGCTTTTAGTTTAGCTAGATCTTTCTTATTTATTTCAGCGATGATGAGTCTACTTTTATTTTCGGTTTTGATTGATGTTAGACCAAAGCCTTCTTGTTTTAGTATTAAAATTTCTTTAGCATTTATTTTATTAGATATGATGTTAATGGTGTAGTGTCCTTTAATAAATTTAGAGCTTATTAGTGTACCAATATAAGTGCCAGTAGCGTAACCGGCTGCATAGGAAATTGGAATGAGAAATGATGTTATTTTAGTGTTAAGAGCAGTTCTTGCAACTTCAAACCAGATTAATACTTCAAAAAAAGCGATGATGGTGGCGATGAACCTTTTTTCTTTAACAATATAGACGGTCCTTATGGTATTCATGGAGACGTCAATAATTCTAGCACTAAAAATTTTTAGACATAATAAAAATAATTTCATATTTATAACCTCAGTATTAGTATGGTTCTTCTCTTAAATTTTAGCCTAGGAATGATATTTGCCTAGTTCTTTTTTTGGTTTAGGCATATTATACACTGGAGGAGATAGAAAGATGTTATATAATTTGGGTACAGAAGATTTATTTAAAAATTATTTTAATTTAAATGAAAATCGTAATAATATTTTAAATCCTAAAGAAGGATTAATTTTAGGAAATATGTTTTTTGATATGTATATTCCATATAAGAATTATAAGCCTAGAGAGTTAGTTGCTAAGAATGAAAAAGATAAGATGATGCTTAGAATTAGGGAACTTTCACAGGCTGTTAATGATTTAAATTTATATTTAGATTTAAATCCTGATGATAAAGAGGTTTATGCTTTGTTTAAGAAGTATGTTAAAGAATTAAATGAATGTGTTAGTGCATATTCAGCAAAATATGAACCGCTTGAACTTTGTAAGGATACTGGTGATAAGTATTCATGGGTTAGTGGCACTTGGCCTTGGGAGGAGCAGTAATTATGTTTAAGTATGATAAAAAATTACCTTATCCAATTAATATTAAAAGAAAAGATATAAAGTTAGCAAAGTATATTATAACTCAGTATGGTGGTTATGCTGGTGAGTTAGGAGCTGCTTTAAGATATTTTAGTCAAAAATTTACGATGCCTACTGATGAGGGTAGAGCTTTATTAAATGATATTGCTACTGAAGAAATTGGTCATGCAGAAATGATTTGTGTGATGGTTCATCAACTTCTTGCGGGAGCTAGTAAAGAGGAACTAGAAAAGGCTGGATTAACTGGTCAGTATGTGGAGCATGGCTTAGGAATTTATCCAGTAGATGTAAATGGGATACCTTTTGATGCTAAAACCTTTGCTTCAACGGGAGATGCGGTTGTAGATTTAGCAGAAGATATGGCAGCAGAAGAGAAAGCAAGAATAGTTTATGAACATTTAATTGACATTTCTAATGATGATGATGTTATAGATGTTTTACTTTATTTAAGACAAAGAGAAATAGTACATTATAATATGTTTAAGAAATTGTATGAAAAGTATAAAAAGAAAGAAACTATGAAACATTTAGGTAATTAACCTGATGTTTTTTTCTTCTTTTTTGTTTGCTTTTATGGTAAAATTAGTGTGAGGTGGAGAATGAAAAAGAATAGATATTTAAGATTGTTTATCATAATTGCAGTAACAGTGCTACTTACAGTGCTACTTTGTAATTTATATAAGAGTTATCAAAATAATAAGCTTAATAAGGGATATATTTCTAAATATGTTTCTACTATAAAGTATGAAGAATTGGATAGTTCACTTGCTGAGTTAGGTGATAAATATTATATCTATTTTGGTTATACTGGGGATGAGGATGTTTATAAACTTGAGAAGGATATAAAAAGAGTAGTTTTTAATAATCATTTAGAAGATAATTTTTTGTATGTAAATGTTGATAACGATCAAGATGTCAACAATAAGATTTTAAATGTAAATGAGATGTTAAAGATAAATATGATAAAAAAACTACCTGCTATTGTTTATTTAAATAAGAATGAGGTAGTTAGTGTTATTGATAGTTCTAATCATTTTTTGAATGTTAGTGATTTTAATAATTTGTTAGATATATATGAGGTTAAAGAAAATGAGTAAAATTAATGTGGTTTTGTTTGAACCGGAGATACCAGGTAATACAGGGAATATTATGAGAACTTGTGCTGCTACGGATGTTCATTTACATTTGATTAAACCACTTGGCTTTAGTTTGAGTGAGAAGTATTTGAAAAGAAGTGGTGTCAATTATTTGGATAGTTGTGTCTATACTTTGTATGAGGATTTAGATGATTTTTTTAGTAAAAATAAGGGTGAGTATTTTTATTTTACTAGATATGGACATAAGCCTCATTCAGATGGTAATTATAAAATTGATAAACCTGTATATTTGATTTTTGGAAAAGAAAGTACAGGGCTGCCACTTTCCTTATTAAAAGAAAATATTGATAATTGTTATAGAATACCGATGAGTGAAAATGTGCGAGCTTTAAATGTTTCAAACTCTGTTGCTGTTGCCGTATATGAGGCTTTAAGACAAAATAATTATGAAAATTTATTGTTTGATGAACCTCATAAATCAGCTCATTTTATAGAGGAAAATTAAAAAGAATGTTTTGTGCATTCTTTTTAGTTTTCTTTAACTGTGATTGCTCCAGTTGGGCAGCAGTTTGCAGTGCTTTTGGTGTTTTCAGTTACCTCATCATTTTTTACATGGCTTTTGCCATCAGCATCAAATTCAAAATTTTCAGGACACATACTTACACACATACCACATTTAATACATAATTCTTTGTTAACAAATACTTTTTCCATATTACCTCCATTTTCATTATACAATGTGATTTTAAAATTTCAAGAAAAACTATTAAAAAAAAATAAAATATGCTATCATATTATTAGTAGGTGATACTAATGGCAGTGAGAATGGATAAATATGAAAATGATACTCCTGAGTTAAAAAAGAGAACAGATAAGTTTGCTACTCTTTATGAAAAAGATGATAGTCAAAATTACTCTGAATTTGATGTAAATTCTAATGTGTCAGTTTTAAAAACTCACGCTAGAAGTATAGATGTTAATCAGATTCGAGATATGCTTGATAAGAAATATAGAGATAATATTCCTAAAAGAAAGTCTATTGCCTTAGAAACAGAAGAAGAGGTTTTAGATAGAGTTAAGGAAGATACTAAAGAGTATGATTTAAATGCTATTTTAGATAAAGCTAAACAAGAAAAAACTATAACTTATGAAGAAGAAAGATTATCTAAAAAACCGATGGCTAGTGAAGAACTAATTGAAGAAATAAATAGGAAATATAGACCAAAAGCGCCAGATGCTCAAGAAGAGGCTGAATTATTAAATTTGATAAATACGATTACTGAGTTAGAAATGAAAAATCAAAAAAAGAATGCTGAATTATTGGGACTAGATGATAATGCTGATGATGAAAATATTAAACAAGCAGAGATGTTAAATACTAATGATAAAGATGAAGAGGATAATGAAGAGAGTTTTTATACTGGTAAGCTTGCTATAAATGATAAAGATTTTGATGATTTTAAAGATATAAGTGATGATATTAAGTCAAATTCTGTACTTATTAAAATTTTGATTTTTATATTTATATTATCGTTACTTGCAGTTGGTGTGTATGTGATAAATAAATACTTTGATTTAGGGTTATTTTAACCCTTTTTTCATATATTATAATATGCTAAGATATTGTAAATTTAAGAAAAATTATTTTACAAGTATTAGAAATTTGTTAATTTTAGTTTTAATAATTTTGACTTTTTTATTTTCTTTTATAATTAGTAGGAAGTTTTCTAGTAATCTGACATATAATATGAAAGCTATTGTTGAAAAAAATCTGACTGATTCACTATCTAATAAATTTAGTCATGCATTATTAAAAAAGTATAATACTAATAATTTGATTGAATTAAAATTCAACTCTAAAAATGAAATAAGTGATATTAACTTTGATTTAGAAAAAGCATACGAGTTAGCATCAGAGATATCTAATGGTTTTGTGATTAATGATTTTTCTTTTAACGGGAATTTTGTTAATTATGAGGAAGTAAATAAAAAAGAAATCATCATGAAGTTACCAGTTTTTTATTACTCTAATAATATTTTAATTTCTAATATAGGACCTAAAATATTTGTAAAATTACAATATGTTCGTGATATACTTTATGAATTAAGAACAAAAGTTAGTAATTATGGAATAAATTCAATGCTTGTTGAACTTTATCTAGATTTTAATATTAAAAGTAGTGTTTTTTTCTTTAAAGAAGATGAGTTTGAAACTAATTATAGTATTTTATTATCGTCTAAAGTTGTTTCTGGGCAAGTTCCTTCAATATATGGTAATACTTTTGAAAAGCAGAGTGAAAAGGAAAATATTTAAATTGTATAAAAATAAAAATTATGTTATATTAATAATAGTGAGGGATTATGGAAACATTTATCAATGCAGCAGTAACAACTGGTATTAAAAATTATGTTTTAATGACTCGTCATGAGCAATATAGTAAAGCTCATATTTTTGAGGTGCATGTTATAGATATGCTTAGTCATATTTATAGTGAAATAAATGTAATAAATCCATACAAACTTCAGAGTGAAAAAAGTTTTATTAATAATTTAAGAATATTTGGTTTATCTCAAAAAAAGGTAATGGCTTTATTTAAAAGTATGCAAGATTATTATTATTGGTTAACTAGTAAAAATAAGAATTCATGTAATTCAGTAGGTCAAATTAAGATGATTTTGTTAGAGATGGTACTTTTAAAAGCTGGAGATAAAGGATTAAGTGAACAAGAAATTAAGTATTATAAGAAATTTTTTAGTAATGAACTATTTGGGATGCAAGAAGTAGAAATGCTTACTAAAAATGATAGTGTGTCGTTTGATCGCGTTTGGGATTTAAAGAAAATTTATATAGTAGGTCATGATAAAATAACATTTGAACGAATTGCACCAATGTTGTTAACTGAAGATAAATATAAGGAATTTGGGATAGAACTAAATGATGTGACTAAACTATCTAATCAAGCAATAGAAAGAATTAATGAAAAAATAGCGACTGAGGATAAGTTAATTAGCAAGAAAAAGATAGGGTTTAATATTCCTTTAAAATTAGCTATTTCTTCAGGGAATGGATTTGTAGATACGTTGGTGTTACTTAGTGTAATAGCAACTGAAATAATGATTGGTTTGTTAATAGCTGTAACAATAGCTAGGGGGTAAATATGGAAAATATAGTTATAAATGATAAAAAATATAGGCTTATAAAAAATTTTCGTGATGGGTATGAAGCAGGAGAGGTCCAAGATAAATTAACTGAGTATTATGATGATTTTGATTATATAGTAGGTGATTGGGCTTATGGTAAGCTTCGTTTAAAGGGTTTTTATGATTCTAAGAATTCTAAAGTTAAAGATTTTAATAATTATGAAAAAGTAGAATCATATATAAAAAATAATTGTGCTTATGGATGCAAATATTTTATTTTACAAAAACAATAATATTGCTATGCATAAGAAAATGTGATAATATTTTGATGTGTAGAATGAGAGGTTAGATATATGAATAGCACTGCACTCTTAGTTAAACAAAATGGAGAAAAGATTCAAGCTGAAATAATTAGTTATTTTGAAATTGTTCAAAGTGGAAAGAAGTATATCTTTTATACTCTAAATGAAGCCGTTGAAAACGGGCTTGTTAAAATGTATGTTTCTGAGGTTTCTAGTGATATGAATATTTCATCTAATATTAGTGATGAAGAATGGAATACAATTAAATCAGTTATGAAATCTATTTTAACAAATAGTAATAATGTAGAAATTAAATATTTAAATTGGGAGGAATAGCAATGAACAAGTTTATTATGATGGCACCAAAAGTAATTGCGGTAACTTTTGATCAAGCTAATGATATGAAAAATAAATATTTATCTGCACCAAAAGAGACTAAAAGTGCACCTGTAGAGCATGAAGTTTTAAATACTTCTAGTCCAAATTTAAGTTCTGGTAGTGCAAGCGTTGGTTCTTCACCAAATATGCAAGAATCAGTTGTGCTTCAACAACCACAGCAAAGTTTTGGACAACCGGCGCCAGTAACTGAAAATATTTTTAGTACACCAACACCTGAACCTGTAAAAGAAGAAAGCCCAGTTGTTAGTGCTGCTAATGACATTGCTAAGACGGTTACTAAATCATTTAATGATTTGGGAGAGATTACTTTAACTGAAGCGGAGTTAGAAGAATTAGAGTCTGGTCTTACAGAGATCTTAGATATTGCAAAAGTGTCTATAAAGTCAGTTTTTGATAAATATCGTAGTAAAAATCATGAAATGACAGCACAAAGTAATAGCATAAATCCTGCTCCACAAGTAAATTCAAATGACAATATATTTGCAAATGAAAGCGCTAATATTTTTGATAGCCCAGCACCTGAAAGAAGAATTTCCTAGCATTTTGTATAAATGCTAGTTTTTTTTCATATATAAAAGTATGAGAGATTTTATTAAATTTAATTATAATTTAGATTTTGAGAAAATTGATATTTTTGAAGATGGTTTTTATTTTGAGTGTAATAATAAAATATATTTGATTTGTGAAATATTTCGTGATGAAGAAGAATTTAAAAATTTAGTTAATTTATTAATTGCTAAAAATGTAAAATATCATTTATTAGTTTTAAATAAAGATGGTAATTATATATCTGAATTTAATGGTAAAAAAATAGTTGTACTTGAAAGTGTTACTGATAAATATATTATTACAGATTATGAAAATACGAATGTAATAGTTATGGCTCAAAATAGCTGGGAGATGCTTTGGGAAGAACGAATATTTAATTATGAAACTAAAAAGAAGGAATTGTTAATTCCTAAAGATGTAAAATATTTTTTAGATTACTATTTAGGATTAACGGAAGCAGCAATAGTTAATTATAATAATGTGAAAGGTAGTGGAGAAGAGGCTAGATTTATGCTTCAGCATAATAAGATAAGTTTTCCAATTACTAGTTTTAGTTTTTATAATCCAGTAAATTATTTGTTAGATTACTGTGTTAGAGATTTGGCAGAATATGTAAAGAGCAAATTTTTTTATGATAGTATTACAGTAGATGATGTCATAACTATTATAAATAAAAATAGTTTTACGCTTGCTGAGTTAAATATGTTTTTAGTTAGACTAATATATCCTAGTTATTTCTTTAATATAGTAGATGATAAAGAGTTTGAGTCTAGCTCTGATTTATTTAATATCATAAAAAAAAGTTCACAGTTTGAGAACTTTTTGAAAGAATTAATAATTAATTTAAAAAATATAATGCCAGTATTAGTAGAATTGCCTTTTTAAATATCTACATTGATAACGTCAGTTATTTCTGGACATTCTGCTTGGATTGATTCTAAAATACCATATTTAATTGTTTCGTTACGATGAGGGCAGCATCCACATGCGCCAGTTAATTTTACGTATACCACATTATCTTCAATTTTTACTAATTCAATATTACCACCATCACTATTTAAGTATGGAGTTATTTTTTCTATTATGTTTTTAATTTTTTCGTTTTGCATTTTGATTCCTTTCTTTCTAGTTATAATTTATCATAAATGTTTGTTTTTTTCAAATTAATAAATTTGTCGTTTTTAAGAATTTTATGTTATAATTTTTTTGGTGAGTGAAAATGTATAAAGTAGGGCAAGTAGTAAAAGCACAAGTTTGTGGTTATGAAAACTATGGAATTTTTGTTAAATTAGATGACGATTATGCCGGCTTAATTCATATTTCAGAGATAGATACTGGCTTTGTTGCAAATATTGAAAATTATGCAAGTATTGGAGAAGAAATATATGCAGTTGTGTTAAATGTTGATGAACAAAAAAAGCATTTGAATTTAAGTATCAAAAATATGAATTATCATAATAATAAAGAGTTTAATGAATCTATTTTAGGATTTAGACCTTTATATGAAAAATTAGAAGAGTGGACTAATGAGTCATTAAAATAAAAAAATTTGTCTTTAGACAAATTGTTTTTTTTTATGGTGTCCTGTTGGGAACTCGAATCCCAGACCCTTTGATTAAAAGTCAAATGCTCTACCTGCTGAGCTAACAGGACAAAATATAAAATTGGCTGCCTTGGGAGGATTCGAACCGCCGAAATGTCAGAGTCAAAGTCTGATGCCTTACCACTTGGCTACAAGGCAATAAAAATGGTGGAAGGACATAGATTTGAACTATGGAACCCGAAGGAACAGATTTACAGTCTGCCGCGTTTGACCACTTCGCTATCCTTCCATCATATGGTGCCGACAGAGAGAATCGAACTCCCAACCTACTGATTACAAGTCAGTTGCGCTACCTATTACGCTATGTCGGCAAAAAATGGTGGGCGATGTAGGACTCGAACCTACGACCCCCTGCTTGTAAGGCAGGTGCTCTAACCAACTGAGCTAATCGCCCATATGACAATTTTTAATGGTGCCCGAGGCCGGACTTGAACCGGCACGAGTTATTATGCTCGCAGGATTTTAAGTCCTGTGCGTCTACCTATTCCGCCACTCGGGCGGGCACGTTTGTCTTAATTCATAAGACCCTTTGAGTATATCAACTTTTTTTAAGATTATCAAGACTTTTTTTAAAATTTTAAAAAAAATACGATATTTTCTTTTAAAAACAATTGTATTTTTAGAAAAATACAAATATTCTATATTAGAATTATTAAAAAAATTGGAAATTCGTAGATTTTTAATTAAAAATTTAGTAAAATTAAAATGGTGATGGTATGCTAAATGATATAAATAAAATCATTTTTAACTTTGAAGACGGCAATATTTTAGACATACCAGGTAAATACGTTTCTAAAATGTATATTTCTAATATAGATAAAGTAGGGGATGAGATACCTTATGAAGAGACTATATTAAAAAACAAGTTATATGCTAACTTTGTTTTATTTAAATTTAATAACTATTTTAATTTAGAAAATTTTAATTTAATAAAAGATAATAATATATTAAGTACTACACTTGTATTTAATAATAATAGTGAAATTAATTTTGTTAATGCTACTGATATTAATCCTTTTATAACTAGTGAACATAATCATTATCAAACAGAGTATATTCTAAAAGATGAATATGCTATTGTTATATCTGAGTATAAAATTAAAAATCTTATTTCTGTTTTATTATAAAATAAAAAAAGCTTAGAAATTAATCTAAGTTTTTTTGTTTATTAATATGGTGGCTTCAGCGGGAATTGAACCAGCGACACAAGGATTTTCAGTCCTCTGCTCTACCGACTGAGCTATGAAGCCATAATGGCGGTTCGTACGGGATTTGAACCCGTGATCTTCTGCGTGACAGGCAGACGTCATAGGCCTCTAGACTAACGAACCATTGGTTGCGGGAGTAGGATTTGAACCTACGACCTCAAGGTTATGAGCCTTGCGAGCTGCCGAGCTGCTCTATCCCGCGATATTATTGGCGGAGAAAAAGGGATTCGAACCCCTGCGCCGTTTCCGACCTCCTGGTTTTCAAGACCAGTCCCTTCAACCAGACTTGGGTATTTCTCCACATCTTCCTCAACTGGAACAAACTAAGTATATCAAAATAAAACCTGGTAGTCAATTAAAAATATAATATTTTGCAATTTTTTTCAATAAATAGGGTATTTTATAAAGAAAAAATATCATCTTGCGATGATATCAGAGAGTTTATTTGGTCGAGAAGACAGGATTTGAACCTGCAACCCCTTGGTCCCAAACCAAGTGCACTACCAAATTGTGCTACTTCTCGGTGGTGCGCCCAAAGGGAGTCGAACCCCTAACCTTTAGATCCGTAGTCTAACGCTCTATCCAATTGAGCTATGAGCGCTTATACTATGGCGCTTTTTTAACCAAATACAATGATAGTATACCACAAATTTTTAAAAAATAAAGTCTTTTTGTTAATTTTTTTACTTTTTTTGGATTGTTGTTTTTATTTTACTATTTTTATTGTATAATTGATTTAGAATAAAGAGGTGCTAATATGGAAGAAGAATTAAAAACAGTTGATCAGCAATTTAGATTAGCTAACTATTTATCTTGTGCACAATTATACTTGTGTGATAATCCATTATTAAATAGAGATTTAAACTTTAAAGATATAAAGAAAAAGTTAGTAGGACATTGGGGAAGTGCACCTGGTCAAAACTTTGTATATGCACATTTAAATAGAATTATTAATAAATATAATCAAAATATTATATATGTGTCAGGGCCTGGTCACAGTGGACAAGCTATGATTTCTAATGCTTATATAGAAGGGACTTATAGTGAATTATATCCTTTAATAACAAATGATGAAAAAGGATTAAAAAAACTATGTAAACAGTTTAGTTTTCCAGGCGGAGTATCTAGTCATGTTTCTCCGGAGGTTCCTGGCAGTATTCATGAAGGTGGTGAACTAGGTTATAGTCTTGCTCATGCTTACGGAGCTGCTTTAAAAAATCCTGATTTGGTTGTTGCTTGTGTAATTGGGGATGGAGAATCAGAAACTGGACCACTTAGTGCTTCTTGGAATATTAATAAACTAATGGATATAGCAACCGATGGGGTAGTATTACCAATACTTCATTTAAACGGTTATAAAATAGCTAACCCAACAATTTTTTCTAGGTTTACTGATAAAGAATTAACTTGTTATTTTAAAGCTTTGGGATATAATCCATATATAGTTGATGTTCATAATAAAGATGTTATGGAAGCTCATAAATTGATGGCGGAAACACTTGATACAGTGTTTATGACTATTACAAATGCGAAGAAAACTACTAAGCGTGGAGATAGTACTAAATTTTATTTTCCAATGATAATTTTAAAAACGCCTAAGGGATGGACTGGCGTAAAAAAATATAACAATAAAGAAATTGAAGGAAGCTACCGTTCTCATCAAATTCCATTTGCAATTAATGATTTTAATGATTTAGCAATTTTAGAAGAATGGTTAAAAAGTTATAAAGTAGATGATTTATTTAATAAAGATGGTTCTATATCGGCTAGTTTAAGAAATAAGATGCCTAAGGGCGATAAACGTATGAGTGCATCAAGGTTTGTGATGGGAGATATTATTAAGCCTTTGGATGTACCTAACTATAAAAAGTATGGTTTTGATTTTAAGGATAGAGGTAGCGTTACTGCTAGTGATATGTACATTCTTGGTAGTTTTGTTAAGGAACTAATGAAACAAAATAGAGACTATATGTTTTTTGGACCGGATGAAGCAATGTCTAATCGTTTTAATGAAGTATTTAAGGTTGCTAATAGAAAATGGTGTACTACTGTTTTACCAACTGATGAGTATTTAAGACCTGATGGACAAATTGTTGATAGTATTTTATCAGAGCATGTTTGTGAGGGGTTATTAGAAGGTTACATTCTAACTGGTCGTCATGGATTTATTCATAGTTATGAGGCCTTTATTAGAATAGTTGATTCTATGACAAGCCAGCATGCTAAGTGGCTTAAAATGTGTAGTGAAATTGATTGGCGTGGTGATATTCCATCGCTTAACTATATTTTAACGAGTCATTGCTGGCAACAAGATCATAATGGTTATACGCATCAGGATCCAGGATTTTTAAATCATTTAGTTACGAAAAAGCCAGAAACAGTAAGAATTTATTTGCCATTTGATGCTAATACTTTGCTTTCTTGTTATAATCATGTAATTCAAACTAAGAATTATATTAATGTGATAGTAGCTTCTAAACATGAGAGATTACAGTGGTTAAATATAGAGGAGGCCGATGAGCACTGCACTAAAGGCGTTGGTGTGCTAAAATGGGCAAGTGATGATAACCCAAATGTTGTACTTGCTTGTGCTGGGGATACGCCTACGTTAGAGGTTCTTGCTGCTAAACAGATTTTGGCTGAGTACTTACCTAATTTAAAGGTGCGAGTAGTAAACGTAGTTGATTTAATGAAATTAGTTTCTAATTTAGATCATCCACACGGGCTTACTAATGATGAGTATAATGAAATATTTACTAAAGATAAACCTATTATATTTGCATTTCATGGATATCCTTCTCTTATTCATCAGCTTACTTATAAAAGATATAACAAAGATTTGCATGTTCATGGATATATTGAAGAGGGAACAATTACCACACCGTTTGATATGCGAGTTAAAAACAAAATTGATAGATATAATTTAATATTGGATGTACTTAAGTATGTTAAAGTTGATTCTAAGGGTAAAGAAAATTTACAAAAGAAGTGTGTTGATACTTTAAAATATCATGAAAAGTATATTAAAGAAAATGGGGTAGACATACCTGAGGTTACTAATTTTAAATGGCGTAATAAAGAATGAAAAAAAGCTCTTACTCGGGCTTTTTTAAGTTGATAGCAACGTTTGCATTTTCTTCTAGATTTTCAGGATGACTCATTATGTAATTAAAATACTCTAGTGATTTGGTGAAGTAGAAACCGTCTGCTATTCTTTCATCTAGGTTAATTCCAAATTCACACATTTTACGAATTTCAACTTTACCATTGATAACTACTGGTTCATCTTTTATCTTACCAACTGCAACTAAAATACTATTAGTTCCAAAGTCTGTTAAGTTATGATAAATTGCTCCACAGTTGATACTTCCTAGATTAGTAATAATTACACTTGAGTGGTAAATTGAATTTTTAGTAAGACTTTCTGGGATTAGGTCATGGTTGTCTGCAAATTTTAATATACTGCATAGAACTCTTAGTAAGCCAACTGGTAGTTTACCAAATTTATCCATGAAATCATCGGCACTATTTAGTTTGCTTTCTCTAACACTTTTTACTTTACCACTAATTTTTTGACTTAATGAAAGTAGGTTGTCATTTTCTTCAATTTTTAGAGAACTGAAATTTTCTTCTGAAGAATCAGTGAATTCTCTTTTTGCTACAAATGATAAATTAACAAATTTACGATCATAAAATCTTCTATTTATAACGAAACGATTTAGTAAGGGTCTATTATAAATTAGTTTACCAATTGCAGTACAAAATACATGAAAGTATGTTAAGTCTTTGTACTTGTCTTGTTTCTTTAGTTTTTCAACGTATTTTACCATTTCAGTTACATCTACGTTTGTATTTATATATACATCTGAGTCTGCACGGTATGGTTTAATATGAACCATTAGTCTATGCATTCCGTCTAAATTTTTAACTCTTATGCCGTCTTTTCTATTTTTCATCTAATATCATCTACTTTCTTCTATTTTTTCATTATATCATGAGAGATTATTATTTTGTAAAAAATGTGTAATATTTTAATAATTTGTGACATTCTAATATTTGTCAAGTATAAATTTTTGTGATATAGTAATACACGA
>OIYV01000616.1_pt1 | contig 19746 bp, 7 predicted proteins | sample 1588251 | NCBI WGS metagenome assembly OIYV01 (sample SAMN03283282) | human gut metagenome | biome: human-associated habitat; material: feces | host: Homo sapiens | place: Peru | collected 2012
ACGGCGCCGCCGACACCCTCTTCCAGGTCGAGATCGTGGTCGAGTGCCTGGACCGCATGGGCCTGCTCAAGGACGTCACCATCGCCATCGGCGATGCGGGCGGCAACATCCTTTCGGCTGCCACGTCGACCAACCGCGAGGGCATCGCAACGCTGCGTTTCATGGTCGAGATATCGGATGCGAGCGGTCTGGACCCGCTGCTGGCCTCCATCAGCAGCGTCGACTCGGTCTACGACGCTCGCCGTCTGATGCCCGGCGAGGGCGGAGCGCAACTCAAACGCCGTGTGTAGAAAAGCGAGAACGCCGACGGGGCAATCCCGCCGGCGTTCTTTTTTGGCGTCCGCTACTCTTCGGTCCAGAGGCTGTCGCCGTTGGTGGCGCAGACCCGTTTGAACCAGTCGAAGCTCTTCTTTTTGGAGCGCTTGAGTGTTCCGTTGCCCTTGTCGTCCATGTCCACGTAGACAAAGCCGTAGCGCTTGGCCATCTCGCCGGTGGAAAGCGAGACGAGGTCGGTGCAGCCCCACATGGTGTATCCCAAGCAATCTACGCCGTCGATGCAAATTGCCTTGGCCATTTCGCGCAGATGGTCGCGCAGGTAGTCGATACGGTACTGGTCGTCGACGGTGCCATCGGGCAGCAGCTCATCAATGGCACCCAGGCCGTTCTCGACGATAAAGATCGGCTTGCGGTAGCGGTCGTAGATTTCGTTCATCACGTATCGCAGGCCCACCGGGTCAATCTGCCAGCCCCATGGGGTCACGGGCAGATAGGGGTTGGTGGGGGAGCCACCCATGCGTTTGAGCTCGTCGGACGCCTCGATAAGCGCGCTGCGGTAGTAGCTAAAACTCACGAAGTCGAGGGTGCCCGCAGCAAGAACTTCGGCATCCCCGGCTTCCACGAAGTCATTCATATTTACGTTCAGGCGTCGGAACATCGGGCGCGAATAATAGGGGTAGACGCCCTGGGCCATCACGTCGCTAAAGAACTGCGTCATGTGGCGGAACTGCATGCGGCGGAACTCGTCCTCGGGCTTGCATGTGGCGGCATAAACCTCGGAGCTCGCATACATGGTGCCGAACATAGCGCCCGGCATCATCTCGTGGCCCATCTTCACGGCCTTGGCGCTTGCCAGGAACATGTGATGGATGCAGCGATAGTGCGTCTGCGGGTCGGTTCGGGGGGAGCCGGTGGCGATATAACCTGCAATGGCATTGATCTCATTGAACGTGAGCCAATACTTACACTTGGTGCCGATTCGCTCGAAGAGGGTGCGACAAAGGTTGAGGTAGCAGTCGATGACGTGTCGATCCTCCCAGCCGTTATATTTCTCGGCCAGATAAGCGGGCAACTCGTCGTGGCAGATGGTAATGAGCGGCTGGATGTTATGGGCCAACAATTCGTCGACCACGTTCTCGTAGAACTTGAGGCCGGCCTCGTTGGGCTCGGTTTCGTCGCCTGTGGGGAAGATGCGGCTCCAGGTGATGGAAAAGCGGAACACGCCAAAGCCCATCTCGGCCATGAGCGCGATGTCCTCGCGCCAGTGATGGTAGAAATCGACGGCCTGATGGCTGGGATAGTACTGGTCGTCGTAGAGGCAGGGCACAGCTCCCTCGGGGAAGGGCTGGCACTGGAAGAAGCTACTATTGATCGAGGCGCGGCTGCCGTCGGGCATCTTGAGTGTGAGCCGGCGCGGCGTGGTCACGTTGCCGTCGGTCTCAAAGTCGCGTGTGAGGAGGCCGCGCCCGTCCTCGCCAAAGCCACCCTCGTACTGGAAGTCGGAGGTGGCGCCGCCCCATAAAAAGCTATCGGGGATATGCATCTTGTCGGTCATAGGGTTCCTTTCGTATGAAGGTTGCTCGTTATGCCCATTTAACGCCTCCCTTCACCCATTGTGTCCCCAACGTATTTCCCGATTCAGTGGAAATGACTGGGATGGAAAAGGCTGGGCCAAAGCGGGAAAGTAGTGTGTGGCCCGTACGCGGATATTAGGTTCAAGTTCAATATGTATGGGGGATGTTTTGAATTTGAGTTTAGTCTCGACAATGCCTGCCATGGTTTCGCAAATTGCTGCGATGTTTTTGATGATGGCGGTTGGCGCAGCATGCTACAGAAAGGGACTCATCACGCGCGATGGTTCGATGGCTCTCACCAATCTCGCCTGTTACGTGTCTACTCCCGCCGTAATTGTGCGAGCGCTTGCCGTACCGTTTGGGTCTGACGTATTTGTTTCTGTCTTGAAGGTCGCTGCTGCATCATGCACGATTATGATTGGCGTCATTTTCGTTACTCGCGCAGTCTACGGCATTGACTCTAAAGTTGCTCAACTTGGAATCATCATTTCCAATATGGGTTTCGTGGGCATACCGCTTGTGGAAAACGTCGTCGGTTCTGATTACGTCGTTTACATTTCTGCTGTTATGGCCACTCAGATTGTATTTATCTGGACGTATTGCATTTGGCTCTATACGCAAGACGTCTCAGAAGTGAGCTTCAAAAAGATTGCGACGAATCCTGTAATGGTCGCAGTCGTGGTGGGTTTCGCCATGTTTATCTTCTCATGCGGTAGTGTCGAGAAAGTTGGTGTAGCGCCCGATCCGAAGCGAGTCGGCCCGGCGTCCTGGAACCTGGAACACGGTTGATATCCTATGCCGCCTCGACCCTGTCCGCAAGCTCGAGACTGGACTCGAGCATCTTCCTGGCCTCCGCCTCAAGCCGCGCCCAATCGACGTGACCGTCGATTCCCCGAGTGCGACCGTCATCGTAGAGCTCGTTCATCCTCACCTCCGAGAAGTACCTGGACTCCTGCCATATCTCGTCCTGCTCGCACATGACCGCGCCCGCAAGCCGCACCAGCGACCCCGTGGAGGGGAACACCTGCACGACGCGCGACCTGCGCTTTATCTCCCTGTTCGTCCTCTCCTGCACGTTGTTGGTGCGCAGGCGCTTCCAGTGAGTCGGAGGGAAGTCGAGGTAGGCCAGGGCGTCGGGCTCGGCCTCCTCAAGCACCGCCGCCGCCCTGGGGCAGCACCCCGCCAGCATGTCGCACGCCGCGTGGTACATGGCCGTCACGGTGGCGGCGTCGCGCCCGCGGAACACCTGCGACACGATCCTGCCCACGCGGCGCCTGAGCTGCCAGGAGCCGGCCTCGCGCATGCAGTCGCGCATGAGGTGGACCGCGCAGCGCTGCCACGCGGCGCCCTGGAAGACCTCGCCGAGCGCCCGGACGAGTCCCGGGTGGGCGTCCGAGACGACGAGCCGCACGCCCGCCGCCCCGCGCGAGCGGATAGCCCGCAGGAAGGCGAGCCACGAGTCGTAGGACTCGGTGTCAACCACGTCGACGCCCAGGACGCGCCTCCAGCCGCCCGCATCGCAGCCGATGGCGGTGACCACGGCGGTTGAGGCGACGCGCCCCTCGCGGCGGCACTTGACGTAGGTCGCGTCGAGCCAGACGTAGGGCACCGGCGAGCCGTCGAGCGGCCTTCCGCACAGGTCCTCGATGTCTGCGTCCAGGCTCGAGGCGATTGCGCTCACCTGGTCCTTCGAGAGCCTGGAGACACCCATCTTCTCGGCCACCCTCTGCACCTTGCGGGTGCTCGTGCCCGTGGCGTACATCTCGGCGACGGCGGCCACGAGGGCGCGGTCCACGCGCTGGTAGCGCTCGATCACGTCCTCGGGGAAGAAGCTGCCCGAGCGCAGCTTGGGGATACGAAGCGTCAGCGTGCCCACGCAGGTGGCGAGCGCCCTCTCGCGGTAGCCGTTGCGGCTGTTCGCCCCGCCGCCGCACAGCTGGTCGGCCTCCGCGTCCATCACGGCGTTCACGACCTGCTCGGCGAGGCGCCTGAGCAGCTCCTGCATGTCGATGGCGCCGTCGTCGAACCGGGGCATGGCGAGCATGTCCGGCGTCGGGTCTGATAAGATTTCCATAGCGGTCTTCGTCCTTTCCTAGAACCTGTTGTTGTGGTGATTTCAGATTCTAGGACGAAGGCCGTTCTTCGTTAAACGGGCGCTAGGGCGTCACCCTTACACCAACATTTTCGACGCGATCGTTAATCTGCTTTCTTACGTGCATGTTAGATAGTAGCATTTTGCTGTTTGCGCGTAGCAGTTAATTGAAAATCGCAACGGTGGCATCTGGGCATTTGCCATTAATTTGCAACAGTTCTTTAGGTTTTATTTACGCAGCTAGTTGGCTCGCGACTCATTGACGGTGTTTTACCAACCAGATTGGTATCTTTTTGTTTGGCTGGTATGGTTTGGGCAATTATTAACCCCTCGTCAGTCCGCATCTAACATGTCAGCTTTCCACTTACTTTCCAGCTTTCCACCTTAGGTGGAAAGTTAAGTGGAAAGTTGGAAAGTTGGTGGGAGCCGAAGCATGGGCGACGGACAGCCCTACTTCGCAAGTCGATACCGTTGCCGCGGGCTGCGCGGAGGCTCCATGGCCTCAATCTTGCCCGCACCAATCAAGCCTTTAATGTGATTGGATACGGCGCTCCTGCTCAAACCCGAAGCATCCGTGAGCTCCTTGGTCGAAGCCGAAGAATGCGTTGCCAGGTAATCCAAGATTGCCTCGTCCACATGCCCCACAGACGTCACCTGTTCCGCCCGCATTATCTTTCGCTTATCGAACGTCAGCGAAAAAGAAACCGTCGAGTTCTTTGGTTCGGGCGGCAACATGTTTGCCCGCTCGAGCTGCTCACCTATCTCCTGATAACCAGTGCCGCGATTTTCGACCACGTAGCCACCGCCTGGGTACGGTGTGGTCTCGAGGATATTTGAAAGGAACTGGTTTCTGGATGACGAAACCCCAGAAACTCCCAGCGAATCGATCGTTACATCGCCGTACAGCCCGCCGGGATTGAGGATCTCGACGCGATCGATATACAGGTTGACCTGCACTTGCGAGCCGCGCGCGGCAGAAGAGTAGTCGCGATGCATGAGCGCGTTCGCCACCGCCTCGCGCAGCGCCACGGGCGGATAATCGGGCACATCTTTCCGGAACGCGCCCTCGATAACCGCGGCGTTTCGGGTGTTTCTCGCAACGGCGGCAAGCACGTCCTCAATCATGAGAGGGATCGGCCCCAGGATGGTCTGGGAATCCACAAAACGCTTGTTATCGCTTACTCGCTGCGTTTTTGTGGTCCCGGGGTACGCCGTAAAGGTCACATTGAGACGTGGGAAGAACTTTTGCGGAAACCGTCCCATCGCGACAATTGCGGCAAGCGTCGGCACGATTGCGTCGTCCACCCTTTTGGTCACATGCAGGTCAAGGAGAATCTCATCGTCGCTTCTGGTGCCCAAAAGCCTAGGGTGCAGCTCGCGCTGGCGTTTTATAAACCCTTGCAAAAGATCGGCGTCAAGGTCATCGAGCGTGGCACCTTCGACCGGCTCGTCGTCGTATGTAGGCTGAACATGCTCCTCCATATAGCGATCGATTTCGTAGGGAGTCATGCGCCGGTCGCCGTCGCCCGTACGGATAAAGGACGAATCGTACATTCCGCGTGCCGCAATGTAGCAGGGCTTATCGCGTGGATGCATTTCTTTGATGCGCGCACAAAGCACCAGCTTATCCTCGAAGGGGAGCACTTGGATATCCGGTCTCACGACGGGCGTCAGCTTTTCGCATGCAGAAGAGAGGGCGTCTTGCATCTTGCGAGCATCAAAGTTCTCGACGGGCACAAACCCGTTCTTTTCGGAAATGCCGAGGATGATAAAGCCGCCCTGCGCGTTAGAAAAAGCCGAAAGCGTCTCGACGATGCTTTTGGGGAGCGCGCCCTTGGCTTCTTTTACTTCGTACTGCTGGGTGTCGTTTCCTATTGCCCGCAGACGACGGATGACCTGCGCCAGCCACTCCTCATTCATGCCGAACCTCCCAACATTCCAACTTTCCACCTAACTTACCAGCTTTCCACTTAACTTTCCAGCTTTCCACCTTAGGTGGTAAGTTACGTGGAAAGTTGGAAAGTTAGGACGAGAGTAAGAAAGGGGCGGTAACCGGATGGTTGCCGCCCCTTTCTCGAGGTTAGTTGCTCGTGGAGCCGTGCTGAATGCCCTCGGTGTTGATGCGAGCCAACGTGTACGTCACGTAGTCAGAGTTCGCGTAGCCATCGAGGTTGTTGGCATTGACCGGCGTGTCATCGACACCGCCGCCGGACATATGAGCCGTAAGCACCAAGCGGTAGTTTGCGTAGGCTTGTTTCTTATCCTCACCCTCAACATCCGTGTTCACCTTAACGATGAAAGCATGCGTAAAGGTGAGCCTGTTGTCGTCGCGCGTTTTGAACTTCCCGCCCGTGGGCTTGGTGTCGGTGAATACGTAGCTGTTGCCGGCATCGCGCACATCGTCCATGTCCAGCCGGTCACTTCTGAGCACTGTAATATAGCTGCCGATTCCATCGACTTCCTTATACAAGCCATTGTCTTGGCGCTTCTGCAAGCTCAACGTATACGTCACCGTATCGGCACTGGAGATCATCGCATCGGCGCCGTTAAGCTTGGAGAAATCATACGTTCCCACCAGCGCGATCGTTCCATCGGCAGACTTGAGGTCATCGATGTTGATGCCCAGCTGCGACTTCTTTGAAGCCTCAAGCGCAATGGTCGAAGAGCCAACGTCCATGCGGTAGTAACCAGCGCCGCCATCGTTATATGCCGAGTTGCTACTGGTGCTGAGCGTGTCGACATGCGTGGAAAGGTATGCACGATAGTTGGGCTTCGTGTACTTATCGCTGCCGCCTTTCTGCGAAGCGATAATGCCAGCCTGGCACGCAGGCTCCGTCATGGTAAGGCTCGCCTTCATGGTGATGGTGAACTGGTTGTCATGCTTTTTGGCAATTTCACGAATGCCGGAAAGGTCGAGAGCTTTACCTTTGGCATCGGCAAGCACAAGCGACATGTCGCCACCAGTTTTCGAAGACCAGGTTTTGGCATCAACCACCGGCGTTTCCGTCGTGACGGGATCATTCCATCCAGAACCATTCCACGTGTAGTAGCTGTTCCCCACCTTCACGTAGAACGAATACGTGCCCTGGGTTCCAGTCGGGTAGCCATGCGCACCCGCAGCCTTGCCGCCCTCGTAGTTCACCAGAGAGGAATCAAGCTGGTAGTACAGCGTGTCGGAGCTTGTGTACTCCTGCTCGCCAAAGCTAATAGTGTCGCTCACTTCCATTTTGAGAGGATAGGTCGTGCCGTCCATCGTCATCTGATTGGTGCCAGATTTCTTATCCTCCAAACGATGCGTATAGTTCGACGCGATGCTGTACGTCGAAGCAGTGTTATGGTAATCGTCTTCGTCCAGCCCATCGCTACCCGTTCGCAACACGTAATTGACGCGCGTGTTGACACTCTGGTTGCCAATCCCCGTAGCCGTGTAGCCGTTTACGCTGGCAGAGCCGCTCGGCGTTCGAACCACCAGATAGAAGTTCTCAGTCACCGGACTCTCCTCGGGCACGCTCAGGGTATACAGCGTCTTGTTGGCTTTAACGTCTTCGGCCGTCTTGGGGCGGTAGTATTTGCCTCCGACCTTAGCGGTAGCGTCACTGACAGTCGTCTCGACCCACGCACCTGCGGCGTTGTCCTCGTTCGCCGTTACGCCAACCTCCTCGCTCAGCCAAGGCTCGGTGTAATTCTCCTTCTCGGTCTCACTCTTGGCGTGTATAAAATCGGACAGACTCACCGAGTCGGTTCCATTTGTGCCGACCGTATAGTGATACTCCTTGTTGTTATTTGCCTTGTCCACCAGCGTAAGTTGGGTACCAGCTGGCAACGTTCCCTTGGTGCCGTCGCCCAGGAACTTGATCTTTTTCTGCAACGGTCCCATGGAGCCGCCACTCGCAAGGTAGGTATTCCAACCGTAGCTAGTCGGCTTGCCGTACGCTTGACCATATGTCCAGGTGAGATAGCCCGTCATGGTTTCGCCGCTGCCAATCAGCACGTGCGCGTCAGCACCACGTCCGTTATAGTTGCTCGACTTAAAGTTGGACCCCTCGACAAAGGTGGCCGTAAAGTCGATCTCGAGCATACGCTTGACGATGATGGGCACCTGCACCTTATAGCTCTGTCCAGCCTCGGTAAAGGTAACGGTCAACAGGTTAAAGCGACCCTTCTCGTTGTCCCACGCCGATCCGCTCGCGCGGAATTTCATTTTCGTGGTGTCCTTATTTTCAATTGAAACTGTGGACGCTGCGGTCGCATCTTTCACAAAATGCTTGTTCTCGTCGAGCGTAAACGTCTCAATATTTGCGGTCACGTGTTTCGTCGTTGAGCTGTTTAGGCGCTTCGCATCCGAATAGCCACCGTTTGTCACAATGTTGAGATAGCTCTCCACCGTCGTGGTGTCACCGCCGGAGAGGACGAGAACGTCGAAGTCCTTGTCCTCAGCCACCTTCTTGCTTTCATTGTTTCCGTTGTACGTTCCGACGGAAGAACTATTCTCATCAAAGCCGCTCACATCGTTCTGGTATTCACCAGAGTCTTTGCAGCCGCCGATGTTGGTATAGGCATAGCTGCCAGACTCGCTCTGACCGGTCTTGGCCTCCTTCTTGATCGTCTCAGCCAACTTCACATTCGCGCCATCGCCAAAGAGATAACGGTCGGTGGTGTCGGCGTCGGACGTGCGTACGGCAATATTGCTCGTGGGACTCGTGGTCACATAGGGATAGACGGCAACGGTCTTGTTGTCGGAGGCGTCGTCGTCACTGTACAGCGTCGGATCCGCACCGGACGCGGGAAGCGTGTCTTTGTAATCGGCAAACGCAACGTAAGAAACCCTATTAATAGCTTTAACCGTGCTGCCCGAAGTCGTATCGAATAGCAACGGCGGCAAGTCAGCACGAGTCTTCCCATTACCTGGTTTTATATCGATGCCCGCTGCATATATCTTAAGACCGCCCTTAGCATCGCCAAAGAAGATGCCCTGGCCATCTTTGCCTTGGAAATCGTTACTGTCGAACAGAACGTTCGAGAGCCTGTAGACGCCTCTTCCGTCACCACCGAGTCCGCCAGAACGACTTCTGGTGTTGCTGCCTTTCGGGCTCCCTTCCCAAGCATTGCTTCGGTTCACAAACACGTTGTTCTCGATCACCGTGTTCGTGATGCTGAACGTCGGCGTATTGCCCAATGAACCGTTAATACCGCCAGCATACGAACTACTAAAGTTGTTACCACTAATCACAACGTTGTTGCACGTCACGTTCGGAGAATTGGAAATGTTGCCCGAAATGCCACCGGAAACTTCGCGGGCTTTAATGTCGATGTTGCTCACTTTGCAAGAATTGAACTTGAATTCGCTGCCGCCCGTTATATTGCCCGCGATACCGCCAACATTTTTGAGATAGCTAGCATTTTGGGCACCGAATATCGTCTCTTTGTCCGCATCGCTTGTCACAACAAGATTGTGGGCATATACGCTGTTCTCAGCCTTACCGATAAGGCCACCAACTCCGCCCGAAACTCCGGCATTCGCGAGCACCTTTAAGGCAACGTTTTTGATGGTCGCCTTTCCGCCTGCAGTCGGCTCTTTGTTGGCCAGGCCCGTATTCACATATACCGCATCACCATTAACGCCGAATATGCCGCCGACCCTTGGATTAGTTGACGTTGATTCAATCGTAGAGTCTTTGGCGATATCCTTATCGCTCGTCGTCCAAACGCCACCCTGCGAGCCGCCGTTGAGCTTGCCGACGAAGCCGCCAACGTTTTCGCCGCCGTTAACAATCATTCCGCTATACGAACAGTCATATAGCTTGACCGGTGAGTAGCGATTCTTGTTTTTCGCGTTATCGTTGCTATTCACCATCTCTGTAGAGGTTTTATCGGTCTTGCGGCTTCCGTAGCCGGAGGTGCCCAGCATGCCGCCAACATTGCTGGGACCTTCCACTCTGCTATTAGTCATGTCGACGGTGCTGTATTTGCCATAGTTTTCAAGCGAGCTCGCGTTTGCCGTGGTGCCCGCGAGCAGACCGACACCAACCTCGTTCGCCGAGTCGGTCGCCACCGTCGCAATATTATTGTCGACAGTAGCGATTTTGCTATAGCTCACGTATCTCAGCGAGATATTGCAATCGTAAAAATTCAGATTTTGGACGGTGCAGCCGTCGTTATTTGTAATGCTCTCCGATACGTTTTCCGAAGTGTACGTTACGGTGCCAAAGAGGGCGCCCACGCCGGTGAGCTTGTAGTCGTCGTCGGTGTATTCCTGGATGTCGTACGGATTCTTCTTGCCGTTATCGCTTTCGTTGCTTCCGTTGCTGCCGACCCTAATGGTTGCGCCGTCACCATTGATGGTCGCGACGAGCGGCACGATACGGTCGCGGTCGGCGCCCTTATTAGATGCGCACGCGTTGGAGTAATAGCGGCCCGAAAGGCCCGTGTAACCCGTGCCGTAAGGCATCATGTCATAGTCAATTGGCTTATCAGCTGTGTCTACGAATTGCAAATCCATGCCCGAGGCCTGCGCGGCGCAGATATTGCCCGTCTGCCATGTAGCGTACTGCGACACCAGGTAGGGAGAGTTCACCTTGGAGCCATCGGTCTGGTCGAGCGCACCAGCGTCTTGGCTGCCCGGGCTCAGCGTGTCGTCCTTAGCTGCAATGGCAAAATCCTTCGCCGCGCTCGCCGGCTGGCCGACATTCTTATAACTCGCATTACGCACCTTGCCGTAATTCTGGTTGCCAAACTGATATTTGGTTTTTGTCGACGTACTGCCGCCCAGATATGCGAACGACCCGGCATACGTACCGTATGAATCGTTGGTTGTTTTCGTATTCGCCGAACCACCAGCCGCGCCGCTGCTGATGATGGCCGAGAGCACGAGCAGACCCTGCGAGTCCTTGACCTTCGTGGTTATGGCGAGGTTGTTCGTGGTTCCGCCGCCCCTATATCGACCCTGTGTATCACCCGTCTCGATGCATTTCGTATCCTTAGTGTCCAGATTGTTCACCTTGTAATTGCGGCCAGTGTTGTCCAGGTCCTGAGCCCCTTTTGCAAGCTCGCTGAACGCATAGCCGTCGATTACGCGGCCAACATATGGGTTGTCGTAGAGAGAAGCGCCTTGCTCGTGCCATTTGTTGAGCGCACCGCTCGAGTTCGAGGAGTTGCGGAAGATAACGCCGCCACCCGCGATGGCACCGACATAGCCGCCAACGGGCACAAGGTGTGCACCTTCATCGCCAGCCGTACCCGCGACGCTAAAGCCACCGCTCGCACGCACTGACACGCCATCGATGATATTGTCGCCGCCCATAATGCACCCGATCACGCCGCCAAAGAACGCGCCCGGCACACCAGAGGTATCTACTTTCTTATGCGCAATTGAGACTGCGTTGCCCGAGTATTCAATGTTCAGATTGCTCACAACGCTACCGTAGCTATACGGAATCAGCCCGGAAAGCGCACCCGTGTCCGTGGAGTTGTTGATCTTGATGGTCGCCTGCGTAGCTGCCTGCGACGAATCTCTCAAATTACCAACGATAACGCCGCGAAACGGGTAACCCTTATTGCCCAAACCCTGGAAATCGGCAGCGTCGAGCTCAAGCATGTTGATGCTTTCTCTCTTATCATTCACCGGCTCGATGCTGTAATAGGCGCTCTGGAGATAGCTATGCATCGTCGCGTCGTCAAGCGTTTTCGAGGAGTCGATGGCGTTTTCCCCGGTCTTTTGTTCCCACGTTTTTTTCGCCTGATTGTAGACGTAGGTGATTTCGTTATCGGTGCTACCGCCATTGCGGCGCTGGCACAGCTGCCCCTGGTCTTTGGCAATCGTAACTTCCCAGCCGTCTCTCGCATTCTGGGTATTGATGTACTCGGCAACCGTGTTGAGCTCGGAAGCCTTGGTTATAGCATAGGGATCACCATAGGTGCCGCAGCCCTTCGTGAGCTTGGGCACGCGCTGGTTGACCTTAATCTCGTGGTATTGGACGTTGCTTTCGTTAGCCTTGCCCTTTTTCACATACGGGAGATAGCCTCCGAACTGCGGGTCCTTCTTATTTGCCTGTTTGTCATCGACGGTGACGAGACCGGCGGGTTTCTCATAGGTATCCTCATCGTAGTACCAAAGTTGTTTGCCGGGGTACTCGCCATTCGAGTCGATCTCGCTACCGAACGTAACCTTGTTTTTGACCTGATCGTCATGAAAAAACGTATACACCGCGGAGCCCGTCTTACCCTCGCCGTAGCCGAAGCTCTCGAGCAAGCTTGCACGGGTAAATATCGTGTTGTCTTTTGCACTAGGGAGATTAATGAGGCTAAATGTCGCCGTCACCTGATCCGCCGTGCTGCCCACGCCAAGTTTGCCAAATAGCGATGTCGCCGCCTTGGTGTTGTCTGCGTATCCCGTGGTTGAAATGTTCTTCGCGTTCAGTTTCACGTGCGTCTGCATTTCATTGATGAGCAAAGGCGCGTAGCCGGTTTTATCGGTCACGCCATCGACAGTCAAGCCATTGAGCGTCAGATTATTGATGGAAATCTGCCTATCTGCCCCCGAAGACCAGCTTACATAGCGACACACTAAAGCACCTGATACGGTGCCACCGGGTCCCGTCTTACTTGCATCGCCATCGTTAACCGCAATCCCGACAGTACCAGCCAGCGTGACGTTGCTTACGTCAAGGTTCGCATTAATCGTACGCAAAAGACCGCAATGCATGTTCTCATGCTGCGTACCATCCGCATTGGATTTGTTGCTGGCAAATGTAGATTTGATATCCGAGTAGCAGAACTTGATATTCGCATTTTGAATGTACACATGTCCCTTGGGCTGTGCCGGGTAATAACTATAGCCGCTTAAATCGATGGTTTTTTGACCTGCGCTCGCGTCTTTGCCTTTATCAATATAGACCGTATAACTATTAAGCCCGGCATTTCCGTCGGCAGCATTTTCCCCAGCCATCCCGGGAGCAATGTACGTCTGTATTTCTGCGGGAGCGTAACGACAAGCAGACCACAAGAGCAACTCTTGCGGAGTGCTGAGGTGGATAATTTTCGTTACCGCGTAGTCATTCCCGCTGGCTTTCATGTCGCTGTACGCACAATCAAGGTTGTAGTAATAACGCGTGCTGCTATTTTTATTGAGATTGTAGCTTTTTCCAGAAACCGTATTGGTGCTTTGACCAAAGGCAGAGCGATTCTTGTAGCTGTTGTCTTCCTCAGCCTTGCCGCTCATGTCCAACGTGTCGCTTTCGGTGTGCAGCGAAACGACCGTGTTCCATTCGCCGTCCATAAGCTTGCTGCCGGGCTTTACGCCATTGCCCACCCATTCGTCGAAGGTCTTTACCATGGACGCCGTGACCATGATGCCAGCAACATTGTATGCAGTGGCCCAATAAGCTCTGTCTTCCAGGTACAAACCCGTATACGACTCGGAGCCATATGCTCCAACAGCCGCCTTGCTCCCGCGTCCAACGAGTAGGCCCAGCGTTGTAGCACTCTTGGAATTGATGGTCGCACCAGAAAGATCGATAGCGTAGTCGTTGATAATCCAATGGCCACTGGCGGCGTATACGAGACCGCCGAGCTCACCTGAGCTGTTTGCGATTATGGAAGCATTAGTTGTCTTTAGAGCATAGGAGTTTGCACCGGTGTTAATGCGGTCATCTCCGATGGTGACGACAGCATTACCCCAGCTGTAACCCAAAAGGCCGCCCGCACCGTTCTTCGCGTCGCCGTTCTTGCCCACGGTCATGTTGAACGAGTTGAACGAAAGTCCCGTGATGTTAACGTTCTTTTCAGCCGAACTGACTATTTTCCCATCTTTATAAGTACTCTGCATGATGCAGCCGATAAAGCCGCCGATCTGAGCCTTCTTACCGCTCGCGCTGTCACTCGCAGTAATCTCGTCGCCGCCCTCGCCACCGATCTCGAGGCTCGCCACATTGACAGTGGCGGCAACATCCGCCACATAGCCGATAGCGCCACCAATGCGCGTGTTACCTTTGAGAGTGGAGCCCGTGCTGATGGTCGCCTGCGCCTTTGAGCCGCCTTCGAAAGTAACAGTTCCGGCGGCCGTCATGCTGCCCGCAATACCGCCAATGTTGACATCGTTGCCGAACGTATCGTCGCAGGTGATGGCAGGCTTGCATGTAACGCCGCTGAGCGTTGCGTTGCCCGTGATGGTCGCTGCAAGCGAGCCGGCGTCAACAGCCAGGCCGTTATCGAAGTTCATAACGCCATTGATGGTGAGGTTATTCACCGTCGCGCCGCCGCCGATGGCGGGGAAGAGGCCTAGGCAGTTGTGACGGTAAATCTTGCCGTTGCCAGCGGACGTGTCGTTGTTATCTCGTATGCCGTACGGCTCGCCGATAGCAAGGGTTATCGTGTGGTTGCAACCATTAAAGGTGCCCTTAAATATCTGAAGATTGCTAGCGCTATCGAACCCAAGGCCCATAACACCCGTACCCGACAGATCGATGTCGGCATTAAGATTGATGGTTACATTGGATTCCAAAAGCTGAGCCCTATTGTCAGGGTTCAACCCGTACACACCGTTCCAAAGTGCGCCAAATTGGACCGAAAGGGCAAGGCACGCGAAGTCCTTCTCGCTGCTAATAGTCAGCTCTCTGTTGCCGCCGTTCCAGCTCTTTTCATAACCAATCTGCCAGTTCCAGATCGAGTCCGAAGGCCCCATGAGCTTGTGAGTGATTTCTTTGATTTGGATGAGGTTCTTCGGCAACTTTTGTCCATCAAGCCTGATGACCTCGCCGTAGCCGTTAGCCGCAGCCTGGGTTCCCCCCAAATCATCAATCTCCGTCGCGGGGCAGCGCTTGTAAACCCAGTAATTCCCAGTTTCATCGCTCGTCTTGTCGATATCTTTGCCCGTTCCGCGAGCGAATACAAGGGTGGGATAATTAGCATGAACAAGCGCGATTTGTGCAACGTTGCCGTTCTTGGCGAAACTCATCTTAGAAAAATCGGTCACGCCACCAAGACGAATCGCGGCGTTCCAGCATTCCGCCGCAACACCGGCGCCCGCATTAATGACGTTCTCGTTATTTACGTCAGTATTCTGGACAGTCAATCCATTGATATCAATAAGACTGTAATTATCGAGGCACCCGACTGCGCCGCCAAATCCATACCCCGGCGTTGTCATTTTCGAGTAGCAGACATTCGATTTCTTGATTTCAAGAGTGGCGCTTTCGCCGTATCCAACCCAGCCGGCAATACCCCCAGCAGACCGCGTCTTAGATTCGAGTGAAAACTTTGTCGTGAGACCCTCAACCTTTAGCGTACTGGGAGCTTTTTTCCCGGTCTTCGAACCGGTTTCACCCGTGACGTTGCCGACAAGTCCGCCGAAAACAGCCTCTCCCCCGCTGGCGCTATACGAACTTTTGAACTCACCGCCCGTAAATGAAACGCTAGGTGCCCCATCAATGAAACTAAGTTTTCCGAAGACAGCACCGACGCCGCAATTGTTATTCGCTTTACCCGCAAGGGTCACGCCATCGCCCGTATCAATTTGGTCGTTATTGGTGAATTCGACGGAACTTGCGAAGGACGCCTCGCCGATAAATCCGCCGACGTTCTCGCTGCTCGTATCGCCGACGTTGGCAGGGCAGGTGAACTTGGCTCCATCGGCCTGCGACAGGTTGAGCCTAGTTGCCTTACCGATAAAACCGCCGCTGGCCGCCTTGCCAATAACAGTGAAAATGGAAAGGTTAACTTGCGTAATCAAGGAAATGTTGGCGTTCTCATCGCAGCAACCAATCAAACCGCCAGCACTAGCTCCATCTTTGGTGGTCTTAATAGCCTGCGCCCCACTCGACGGCAACCCCTCGAGCTCAGCAATGGTGAAAGACGCATTTGCCTTTACGGTATTCGCCAGCAATCCGATGTTGCCCGAGGTCGATTCGATATTCACCACAAGGGTCTTGCCCGCATCAACCGAATACGTCGCCTCGAGCGTGAGAGCCCCATCAACCTCACCTAACAATGGCGATTTGAGCGTCGCCTTTCCTCCATCCACGTTGGCAACTGTTACATTGGCAACGAGCGTTTTGCCATTGCCGTCGATTTTGGACGCGATGACAGGCTGAGCATCCGTGCCCTTCCATGTCACCGCCACCTTTCTATTCGCGTCATTGAGTTCAATGTTGTTATAGAGGGCGTGGTTCAGGGCGAGGGTGCTCTCTTTCATGTCAAGTGAGCCTTTGAAGGGAACGCCTTCACCGCCGAGGCCACTAAACACCAGCTGATGACCAACAGCCGTCGTAAACGTCTTGTCAACCAGATCAAAAGCGTCGCCCGTGTTTCCGGTTCTCGTGATTGCGGCGTTCTGGTAGACGGTTGGATTGGTGTTGGATATTTTGATGAGGTCCGCCGGATTGCTAAACACGATCTGCGTAACGGCGCCGTCTTCCCCAGTAGTAATGCCCGTGACGCCTGCTTTCCCCAGCTCCTCAGCCGTGTTGTACTCATACCTGACATTTGCCTGAGCGGCGGCATCCGCGTCCTCGTCATCCGTCTGTTCCTCGTCAGCAGCACCCTCATCGGCAGCCGCATCATCTTGGGACGCGTCGCCCTCCGTTGAGGCATCTCCACCGGTGGTTCCATCGGTCGTGGAGTCCTGCGATTCGTCAGCGTTGGTAGAACCGTCACCGCCCTCGGTAGCGCCCGCGTCGGCGCCCGGAGTCGTCGTGGCGTCATCGGATGTAGCCTGGTCGGCATCTTGCAGCGCGGTGGCCACGACATCCTGTACGGAGCGAGCAGTATTGCCCGCGGCACGCGCGGCGGAGACGGACGCCTCCATGACGGCGTCGAGCTCTTGTGCGAACACCTCTGTGGAGGGCGCAAGCGCCTGGAAAATCATAATCGCAGTCAGGCATGCGGTTGTTATGCGCTTTGCCGTTCTCATCTGGTCCTACCTCGTCCTATCTCTTGCCCCGTGTGGGGTCTCAAAATCTATGCTTGCGGCTCGTTCTTCGCAGCCGAACACGTAACGCCAATGGCTTTCCAACTGGTCGGCTCCGAATTGTCCTTCCGGTAAAAGGTAATGATTTCCGAGCCGGGAGACGCGTCGTATGTGACCGAGTATGTCCCCGAGTTGCCACTGACGGTCGCTTGCTGATCACCGTTCTTGTGGTTCTGCGTAAAGAACGGATCGAGCTCGAGCCCGTCTCCCCACGTGAGCGTCACCTTGGTCGTAGCGCCCGTAACCGTCACGCGATAGTTGTAGGCGTCAAAAGCGCCGATATCCGAGTTCTTATCGACCCACTCGCCCGAAACGCCCGATGCCGTTACCTTTGCACGCTCGACCGGCGCAATCTTGGCAGCGAGCCATTTAAGGTTGGTGCCGGGACTGTTAGCACCGACCTGGGCCTTGACGGTGAAGGATGCCTTGTTGAGGTACGCCTCCGCAAACGTAACCGTGCAGGTATACATCGTTGCTTTGTTGGCGGGAAAACTCAGAGCCACGCTGCCGTCACTCGGGGCGGGCTCGTCATTGACACTCCAACTGAACGCCGCGTCTGCCGCCGTCACCGTAAGCGTCGCGTTGACATCCTTGTCATTAACTTTGTTCTTGTCGCCCAAGAGATAGTTGTAGATGCGGAAGGTAAAGGAACAGGTACCGCCGTTCGGGTCGAGTGCCACGGAGCGCACGGCGATGGCACCATCGGTCTTGCCGTCCTTATCCAGCGATTCGCTCGTGTAGCCCGTAAGCATGTCCGAGGCAAACAGCGCCTGCGACGTGCCCGAAACGGCGACCGACTTAAGGAAGTCGCCCGCCAAAAACGCCGTGTAGGTGAGGTAGGTACCCGTCGCAATCGCGACGGCGCACAGCAGCACTGCAACCGCCCACAGACGCTTGCGTGCTTTAGAAGTGGGGGTCGCCGACTCCGCGCAGCAAGGCTTCGTCTCAGAATCATCTACCTGCGCAAAGTGTTTGCCAACAGGCTTCGCGATTTTATTTTGCTCGTTCTTGTCTTTCCTCATCTGGCGCCCCTCCCTTCCTACTTATTAGTTGCCGCTCGTGCCGCGAGCGATTAGGTAAACCATGTCGGTCTCTTTGACGTTTGAGACTGTCTTTCCGTTTACGGTCACAATGCCCGGATCCCACGTACATTCGATGATGAAGTTCGTAGCGGCGTTGGCTGTGTCGTCATTCCAGCCATCGAGCTCGCTCTTTTCGAACTTGTGGTACCGGTACAGCGGGCGGGCGTTTTTCTGGACGTCCTTATATGCACCGTACGTTGGATCATTGGCGGCAAGCTCTTTAGCCAAACTGCTCGTTCCGTCCGCGCTATTGATAAAAGTGAACGAAATCGGATCCCCCGTCGTGCTCCACGAATACGGATGATTGAGTCCGTCGAGACCGACCACGGTGCCATTTTTATCGCTCGGATTATTGACCGTCACGTGGTACACGTTGATTGTCAGCCCCGCGATATTCGTGGTGTTGGCCACTTGCAGCTCAAACTCCTGGCCTCCGGCGCTAGGTTTTTCGTCATTGTCGCTCTGTACGCAAAACGCGCGACGAATGGTCACGTTACCGTTGCCGTCCATCACATCGCCACGTGACTCGTCATACGAAATCTCGATGGGCTCAATGCTCGTCTGATTGGGGCCCATAATCTTGAGCTTTGCGGGCGTTTGAATCTTGCCCACCGTGGACAGGCTTTTGCCGTTTACGAACCATGTCATGGTTAGGCCGATGATAAAAATGATGGCGGCGAGCAGCACCAAAACCGCGAGGGTCTGTGCGCGGTGGTTCTCGACCCAATCGTGGGCGGCAGTCATATGTGCGCGGATGTTATCCATTGGTGGTACCCTCCTGCGCGGTTATTCTGAGTTGAATGGAAATGACCTCGTTGCCGATCTTCTCGTCCGCGTTGTTGTAGAGCGCGGAGTAGGTGTCCATGTCGGTATAGGGATCTGTGGCGGCGGTACTGTCCGAGGTGCCGTAGAAGTAGTTCGCTTTATTGTCGTTCACATCCGTTTTGAGGTCAGCGTAGGCTGCATTCTCCGCCGCAAACAGGTTTTTGTAGTAATTCGTGTTGCCTGTAAGGACAAAGTTCTGGAAGTACTCCGGCCATACCCAGTACAGAGTGACGGGGACGGGGTTTTTCGTTGGCTCGGTCTCGACTCCGCCATCGCAAAAGCTGCTCTTTGGAATCTTGATTTGGCTGTTCGCCACACGGCCCGAGTAATAGCCGTTGTCGCATTTCGTAAAGAACAGCAGATGGCCCTTGACCAGGCCAAGGAGCGCGCTCGCTTCATCCGACAGATTGCCGTCGGCTTCCTTATATATGTTGCTCTTAGCCTTAAGCACGCGCGACAGATTGATCGTGATATCGCCGAGGTTGTCCGTGTGCGGCGTCACCGTGAACGTAATCTGGCCGCGGGCGCCCGGATACAGGGAGCCAGCGGTCTCGTTGTTGAGGTTGGAGGTGAGCGTTACTGTCATGGCGTCGGTCGTATCCAGGCCATCGATGACTTTCTTTTCCTCGTCCGTGCGCCCGGAGCGCTCGTAATAGCCCACGTGCGCGCCGGACTCACCCTCGCCCGCGGCGGCAATCGTATATCGATCCGCCTTCGCCCCAATCGTGCTCCCTGTGGCACTCACGCGGTTATTCGCGGCAAACCAGGCCAGGCATGCAAAGATGGCAACGATGGCGGCCAGCACAAACAGACCGCTCACCAGGAAGTCCTTCCAGAAATCCTTGAGGGTCCGCACGTGCTCGTCGGCAGCTTGGCGGTACTCGGCCGCCGTCTTGTGCTGCTGGGGCTCGCTATGTCGGTCCATGCCACTCATCG
>OIYV01000618.1_pt1 | contig 19723 bp, 19 predicted proteins | sample 1588251 | NCBI WGS metagenome assembly OIYV01 (sample SAMN03283282) | human gut metagenome | biome: human-associated habitat; material: feces | host: Homo sapiens | place: Peru | collected 2012
ATAAAGAAACTAATACAAGAGATATGAAAATAGTATGGAATTTTGAAAGTTAAATGAATTGGATTTAAACAATGCACCAACTGGAGCATTAGACTCAAAAACCAGTGAAGACATCATGAATTTAATAAAAGAAGTAGCAAAAGATAAACTTGTAATCATGGTAACTCATAACGAAGAAATAGCCAAAAAATATTCAACAAGAATAGTTAATTTAAAAGATGGAGTAATCTTACATGATTCAAATCCATACAAAGAAGAAAATATAGATAAAACATATCAGATGAAAAGAACATCAATGAGTTTTCTAACAGCATTAAAACTTTCATTAAATAACATATTTACAAAAAAAGGAAGAACACTTCTTACTGCATTCGCATCAAGTATAGGAATTATAGGAATATCACTTATTCTAGCATTATCAAATGGTTTTGACATTCAAATAGATAAATTTGAAAGCGAAACATTATCATCATTTCCTATACTAATAAGCAAACAAGCAACAGAAATAGACATAGAAGAATTACAAAAACAAGCAAAAGAACTTAAAAATAAAGAAATAGATGAATCACAAATATATGCTTATGATGTAGAACAAGAAGCTGTAATGCATAATAACAAATTTACTGAAGAGTACCTAGATTATGTAAGCAAGATAGATGAAAACTTAATATATGGAATATCATACACAAGATATACTGGAATAAATGCTTTAACAAAACACGATAAAAATATAGTTACCATAGATACAACAAGCTTTGTTTCTCTTCCAAAAGAAATAAAACAAGGAGATACTTATTTAGAAAAAGGCTATGACATTCTAGAAGGAGCTTTTCCTAAAAATAAAAATGAAATAGTAATTGAATTAGATTCTAAGAATAGACTTGACAAAAGTATATTAAAAATATTTAATATAAATGCTGATAAAATAACAACAAAAGAACTAATAGGAAAAGAAATAAAAGTTGTACTAAATGATGATTACTACAAAAAAATAGGAAACATGTATACCGTAAATACTAACTTAGAAGAAATGTATAATAACAAAAATAATATAACTCTAAAAGTTGTTGGAATTATAAAAGCCAAAAAAGATAACAAACTAAGCGAAACAGAACAAGCTTTTTCTACAACAACTATGGGAAGAATTTTATATACCAATGATTTAATAGAATACTTAATAGAAAAAAATAGTAAATCAAACATAGTAAAAGCCCAATCAAAACAAAATACAAGTGTACTAACAATGCAAACCCTAACAGAAGAAGAAAAACAACAAAACCTAGTATACTTAGGTGCAGAAGATATACCTTATTTGATTAGCATATATCCAAATAACTTTGACGATAAAGAAAAAGTACTAGAATACTTAGACAAATATAATGAAGATAAAAAAGAAGAAGACAAAGTAATATATACTGATATGGCAAAAACCGTAGTGTCACTATCAAGTAGTATAATGGACGCCATTACATATGTTTTAATTGCCTTCTCAGCAATATCTCTAGTAGTATCCAGTATAATGATAGGAATAATAACATACATAAGTGTTCTAGAAAGAACAAAAGAAATAGGAATACTAAGATCCCTAGGAGCTAGAAAAAAAGATATAACAAGAGTATTCAATGCAGAAACATTCTTAATAGGATTAACTTCAGGTCTAATGGGTATTTTAATAGCAAGATTGCTAATATTCCCAGCCAATATTATCCTAAAAAATTTAACAGAATTAGAAAATGTTGCACAAATGAATATAGTTCATATTTTAATTATGATTGCAGTAAGCATAATAATAACACTAATCGGAGGACTAATACCTGCTAAAATAGCAAGTAAAAAAAATCCAGTCGAAGCACTAAGAACTGAATAAGGAGTTTAATATGAATAAAGAAATATCTAACCTAGAAACAAAATTAAAAAACAACTTTACTATCGTTGCTTTCATATTTATACCAATAGTACTAGTTATAAGCACAGAACTATCTATTAATCTTATGCCATTTCCTATAATGAAAGACATTACAGATAGCAAATTAAAACAAATAATTGGCTATATCTTACTAGCACTTTTCTCATGTGTAGTAATTGCAAATATTGTTATTTTAATAACTCAGTTAGTAAAACTAAAAAAATTAAATAAACAAATAACTATAAAAGACTTTAATAAAGAAACAATCATAAATAGAAACATATACATAATAATAACAATATTACTTGGAGTTATAGGAGGTCAAAACATCATAACAAAAAACTATATAAGATTTATTATTTTCATGTTAATATCAGGTTTTGGAATATATTTAACAAAAACACCAATCAACATATTAACACTAATAATTACACTAATTTCAGTAGTAGACCTTTTAGTAATTACAACTAAAAAATGTATAGATAACAAAATAATACTAAATACAAAAGGAGTAAATTATGAATAAAAGAAAAGACTATTTAACATGGGATGAATACTTTATGGGTATAGCAAAATTATCTGCCAAAAGAAGTAAAGACCCAAACACACAAGTAGGAGCATGCATAGTAGGTTTAGACAACAGAATACTATCAATCGGATATAATGGCGCACCAAATGGCTTTAACGATGATGAATTCCCATGGGATAGACAAGGATTACCACTAGAAACAAAATACTTCTATGTCTGTCATGCTGAAATGAATGCAATATTAAACTACAGAGGTTCAAGAAAAGACCTTGAACAATCAAAAATATATGTAGATTTATTTCCATGTAATGAATGTACAAAACTAATCATTCAAGCAGGCATAAAAGAAATAATATATTTATCAGATAAATATAAAGATACAGACGCTGTAATCGCATCAAAAAAAATGCTTGATACATGTGGTGTAAAATATAAACAATTAAAAATAGATAAAAAAATAGAACTAGATATTTCACTTTAATAAAAAACCATTTTCTAGATTTTTAAATTAGTTTTGGTATATATAAAGCTTCTTGACATTTGTTAAACAAAAGTTTATTATAATTTCAAGGAGTTTTTTATTATAGTTTTTATAAATTAACTTTAAATCAATGTTATTTATTAGGAGGTGTTTATGAATCTTTTCAAAAATAATATAGATTTTAACACATATAAAATGTTCTATGCCGTAGCCGTATTTGGGAGCTTTTCAAAAGCCGCTGAAGAACTATATATTTCGCAACCCGCAGTCAGTTATTCTATTAAAAAATTAGAAGATGAATTACAAACAAAGCTATTTTTAAGATTAAATAAAGGAATCAAATTAACTGAAGAGGGAGAAAAATTGAAATATTATATAGAAAGTGCATTTAATAATATAGTTGTAGGAATTAATGCTTTAAATGATAAAAGTGATGATGCAATTGGCAAAATTTCGATAGGAATTCACTCAAATATTGGAACTTTTCTATTACCTAAATATATCAAAGAATTTTTAAAATTATATCCCAATATAAAAATTATAATTCATAGTGGAAGAAGCAGTGAACTAAAAAAAATGTTAAGGGACGGAACTCTTGATATCATAATATTACATTACCCCATGTTTACCAGAGAAGAACAACTAGAAGAGGAAAAATTGTTTAGTTCTGAGAGTTGTTTTTTTGGAACAAAAAAATATTATGATGCATATATGTGGTCTAAAAAGGAAAAACTATTAATTGACTTTCCTTTATTACTTCCCATAAAAGGACCACTAGGAAGTAGCGCATTTGAAAAAATATTTAAAAGAAACAATATGGTTTTATCATCAAATGTTTATTTATATACAACCGAAATGCTCATAAGTTTAGTAAAAGAAGAAATAGGAATTGGTTGTGTGCTAAGGCATTGTATTAAAAAAGAACTTGCAAATAGTGAATTATATGAGCTTCCAATAGATTACGAAATGCCCAAAATAGATTTTGGAATTGCTTATGACAAAAAGCATATAAACACAAGTGCCTTAACTTTTGCAAACTATTTAATTGAAAAAATAAAAAAGGACTATTTATCAAGCGATAAATAGTTTTCCTTTTGGTATAAATACAAGTTATGGTTCATATAAATATAATGTATTTGTATAATGATAATTTGAGTGATACATTATTAGTGAAAGGAGAAGAGAGATTTGGAAGAAGAAATAAGGCGCCAAAAGCCACACAAAAATTCAGAAAACACATTAAGAAAGGAGAATACAGAAAAAATAATAAACGAAGCTTTACAAAATATGATTAGCAAATTTACTGAGGAAGAAAAAGAGATTTTAGAAAAATTATTTACTAAACTAAACGCAGAACCACTAGAACAACCATTACTACCACATGACCAAGCAAAACATCATGGAAAACCAAACAAAATAGTTTCACACGATGAACTTGAACACTTAGAATTGATGCTTGATTTATGTGAAAATAAAAATGAGTTAATAAGAATATTGAGTGATATTAATAGAATATTATTGGATTCTTGCAAAAATCAATATCATGTCAATGTAAAAAAAAGAAAATGAACGGGGGATAGATATAATGAAAGAAAAGAGATTAGGTATGGAATTAGATGTAGAGGAAATTATTGATAGAAAACTAGCAGAGATGATTGGAGAGCATTTTAAATTAAAGCAAAGGGAAGAAGAGTATAAAGGACCAAAATGTGTAGAAGCACATCCGATAGAGCTACATAAAAGACCAGAGCCACCCCAACATCATGAACCATTAAAAGTAAAACTAAACTTTGAAGAAAATATAGGTACAATAATAGATATATTTGGAGATGAAAGCACATCACATGCCATAATAAAGGCATTAAAGGACAGTCCAACTGAAATACAGATTATTGCAAGACTTGTTATTGATTTACATGAAAGATTAGATAAATTTTTAGGAGAATATGAATACAAAAGTTAGATTTTCATCACCTGTTTTAGATGATTTAGATATAGAATTATTAAAAGATACTTTTGAATTTGAGACAGATAATATAATAGAAACTTTAGAATCAGCTCCATATGAGATTTCTATTATTGCTTGTCTAATAAAAAGGTTAGAATATAAAATCCAAACGATAAAAAAAAAATAAAATGGATTTAAATATGTCTATTGAAGAAATTGGTATATTAGAAACAAATATCCAAATAGAGAAATACTTAGAAGATAAAGAATTAATTCTGAATATTTCTAAATATATACCAATTTCTACTCATGAAGATACAAAAAGTATAATAAATAATGTTTTATCTAAATTAATCAATTATAAAAAAAAGAATATATTAATGTTATCAAATGAACTTGCATTAATTGAACAAATAATTAAATATAAAAACTGCTTCAATAATATAATAATCGTTTTATCTAGAAATTTATCCTCATTAAAAGAGGAAGACATAAAAAATAATATTCCAAAAGATATGAATATATATTTTATAAAAGAACTTGAATTTCCAGCAATAGTTAAACCAAAGGATTCCCTTATTTTGGTTTTTGGATATAAAAGTGGCAATAATTGTTTGTTATCAAAAACCAGTTATAGAATGTTAGAAATATACAAGAATTTCTTAGGAGAAAAAATATTTGTTTCTTGCTCAAAAGAGGATATAAATCAACGACCTAAAAATTGGATATTAATTAATAAAGAAAAATACTTTACAAAAATTATTTGAGGCAAAAATGAAGAATAGAATAAATAAAATAGGTGGATTATTATTAATAACATTAATATATGTATTCAGTGTTTCAATTGCCATCATTTTCAATGTATCTATAGAAGAAGTTGTGACAAATTATCAATTTGATGTGCTGATTATATTAATAACGATGGAGCTTTTTACAAATCTTGTTTCATCAACAGGAATAATGGAATTTTTATCAATAAAGATATCCCAAAAGTCAAAAGGTAATAAAAAAACAATTTTAATCTTATTCGGTTTATTAATGTTTTTGATTTCAGCTTTTTTAAACAATATAACTGCAGTACTTATGATTTTACCAATTATATTTGTTTTATTAAAAACAATTGAAATTAATAAGGAATATTTGAATATATTTTTTGCTATAATACTTGCATTGTCAAACACAGGAGGAGCCTCCTCTCCCATTGGAGATTTTCCAGCAATTGTTATAATGAATAGTGGCATTACATCATTTCTAGGATATTTATTAAGAGCATTTCCATTTTTCTTAGCAACTTCATTTATATTAATTTTGTGGTATTTATTAAAAGTAAAGGATGACAAGGAAAATACCAATAAAAAAAGACTTGCGATAGATATATTACACAGCAAATATAAGTATTTGAGAGTAAAAAAAGATGTTTTATTTGGTTTAGTAATAATATTTGCATTTATGTTTTTAACATGGAGTTTTGTACCACAGAATATTTTGCCATCAGAAATAATTGCTATATTAGGATATGTTATTGCAATGCTATATTGTTCAATCAAAAAAGTAGAAATTAATTGTCAAGTTGATTTCAAGCCAATATTAACAATAAGTTCTTTTCTATTCTTAGCGGGAATAATATCGAGCACAGGTATATTAAGCAATTTTGCTGATTATTTGCAAAACTCAATTAACAATCCAAAAGTTTTGTTAGTAGTTATTATGCTCATTACATCAATAGTATCAGGAAGTTTTGGAGCAGGTCCTGCCGCAAGTGCAATGATGCCCATAATAATAGAATTATGCACCACAATTTATCAAAGTCAATCAGATATAGTTGCTATCGCATATGCCGCTTCCATATGTGCTGGCAGTTCATTATTTATGTGGAGTGCAACAGCTGGATTTATATTATCTAAAAAAATAGAAGAAGCCGAAATAAAAGATGAAAAAAATAACAAATTAAGTTGGAATATAAAAAGTTATTTTAAGTATGGATTACAAAATTATCTAATTCAAATAATCATCGCAATTATAGCTGTTTATCTTATTATATAATAAATGAGATTGCCAAGTCTTATTTTTAAGAATTTATAATAATTATGTCAACATAAAAAACCATAAAAATCATATTCTTATATTGGTGATACAATGAGAATAGGATTTTTTTTAGATATATATGATTCATATATAAGCGGTATGGCACAATCTACAAAAGATTTAAAACAAGCACTAGAAAAAGCAGGACACACAGTATACATAATTACAACAAATAGCAATAACAAAATAAAAAAATACTTAAACGAAAAAAACATCATAAAAATCCCAAGTACCAAAACAAAAATAAACAATTTCAATCTACGCCTAACATATCCAAAAAAATGCGAGAAAATAATAGAAAATTTAAACTTAGACATAATTCATTCCCATACAGAATTTACTATAGGTAGATTTGGTAAAAAAATGGCAAAAAAACTAAATATACCATTCATTCAAACATTTCATACCCTATACGATGACTCTGTAAATTACATTACAAAAGGTCACCTAAATAAATTAACAACACTACTCATAACTAAACTAATAACATCTTACTATAACGATAAAATAATAAACGAAATAATTGTACCAACCAAAAAAATAGAAAAAATACTTATCAATAAATATAAAATAAAAAATAATATAAATATAATTCCAAGTGGAATAGATATAGAAAAATATAAAAAACAAGAAAATGACATCCTAAAAACCAAATTAAATATAAAAAATGATGACTTCATTGTTCTTTGGGTAGGTAGAATAGGATATGAAAAAAACATAAAATTTCTAATTAAATCACACATCGTCCTAGCAGAAAAAAATCCCCATATAAAACTATTTCTAGTAGGAGAAGGTCCCCTAGAAGAAGAACTAAAACAACTAGTAAAACAAAACCACAAAGAACAAAATATCATATTTCTAGGAAAAATAAAACACGATATAATAAATGACTACTACCATATCGGAAACATATTTTCAAGCGCATCAGAAAGCGAAACCCAAGGATTAACCCTACTTGAAGCCTTAGCAAGTTCACTACCTGTCTTATGTATAAAAAATGACGTATTTAAAGAAACAATAAAAAATAACTATAATGGCTATCTATTTAAAAATGAAAAAGAATACATAAAAAAAGTTCTATACCTATCACAAAACAAAAATAAATACAACAAACTAAAAACAAACACAACAAAATCAGTACAAAACTACTCACTAGAAAAATTTGCCACTAATGTCTTAGAAACATACAATAAAGCCCTAAAACAAAAATCCACAAACACTAACAAAAATAATACCAAGTAAAAAGAAAACAATACTAAGTTTCTTTTTTTTATACTTAAAAGAAGTAGGTAAAAGTTCATAAAGTGCTATATAAATCATAATACCACCTACTAAATTAAGCAATAAACCCATAAATAAATTAGAAATATAATCCCTTAAAAATAAAAATGTAATCAAAGCACCCAAAGGTTCACTAACTGCAGATATAAACGTATATAAAAATGCCTTTCTCTTACTCCCTGTTGAATAATATATAGGAAGAGCAATACTAATACCCTCAGGTATATTATGAAGAGCAATAGATATAACAAGCTTTAATCCAAGTAAAGTATCCTTACTAGATGTAATAAAAGTAATCATTCCTTCAGGAATATTATGCATAGCAATAACAATCATTGAAAATATCCCTATTTTATAAAGCTTATTATTATCACAATTCAATGAAGGCATTATTTTATCCATAGTAAAAGAAACACAAACTCCTAAAACAAACACAACAAAAGAAAGAATAATACTAAATAACTCAGTATAATAATTAATTAAAAACTTAAAACCCTCAGGAATTAAATCCGTAAAAGATAAAAAAAACATAACCCCACTAGCAAAACTAAGACTTGAAATAATCATCAAATTCTTATTAATTTTCTTTACAAATACTAGTAAAGTCCCAATAAAAGTAGAAAGACCTGCAATTGTAGAAAGAACAAAAGCAATTTCAAAATTCCTCAAGTAATATCACCAATAAAATATATGAAAATAAACCTATCTAATTCTTCTTTTAACTAATTATTCCATAAAATAGATATTAAAAATTAAAATAATCCTTCTATAAAAAACTTAGTCAATATTTTTCAAACTCAAAACAGTAATAAAAAAAGCAACTATTCCAATACCAATACCAACTATTAAATCATTACAAAAATATAACTCTGTCATAAATAAAGCAGGTATAGTAGAAATAGTAAAACCAAGTATTCCAAAAAAAGTATATCCATAAAAATGCTTAAGAAGATAGTTAATTAACTTTGATAAGAAAAAAGAACAAACTCCAAAACCAAGAACAATAGGAAAAAGTATCTTAATAGAAAGACTACTAATCGCATTTATATAAACACCATACATTCCACAAATAGTAAGAAGTACTGTCGAAGATATACCAGGTATAATTGTAGAAATACTAATAATAAAACCAGATAAAAAAAACTTAAAAAAATTATAATCAACTTCATAAACTATATAATCAGGTTTAAAAAATAATAACAATATTCCTAAACCAAAAGTAATAAAAAAAACAACAAAATATGATAATTTAACTCCATATTTAAAAGCCTTCTTAAAAAGAGAAGGCACCATTCCAAATACAAAAAAAGCAAACACTAAAGAAGTAATCATTAAATAATTATTAAGCATATATCCAATAACATTACTAAAAAGAACTGTTCCTAAAACAATACCAATTCCTATAGGTAATAAATATAAAAAACTCTTTTTAAAACTTCTAAAAATATTACTAATTGCATCTAAACACTTCTCATAAACACCCAAAACAATAAGCAAAGAACTGCCACTTAAACCAGGTATAATATTACCAATACCACATATAAAACCCTTTATAAAGTTAATCATAACTATCACCACTATAAAATATTATAAAAAAACGAAAAAAATACATAAAATTTGTCACAATATATAACTTCTAACTATAAAAATTCTCAAATATTATTAAATAGGTGATTATATGTACAAAGGATTAAATGATAATGATGTGACAAAATATAGAAAAGAATACGGTAGCAATGCATTAAGTATTAAAAAAAAAGATAGCTTTTTTAAACTATTATTAGAAACTCTTGGAGACCCTATAATAAAAATACTCATAATAGCACTAGCATTTAAAACCATAGTATTGTTTAAAAACTTCGATTGGTATGAAACAATAGGTATACTAATAGCAATACTATTAGCAAGTTTTATATCAACTATTTCAGAATATGGAAGCGAAAAAGCCTTTGATAAACTACAAGAAGAGTCATCAAAAATCAAAGCAAAAGTAAGAAGAAATGGTATAACTAAAGAAGTATTTATCGAAGATATCGTAGTAAATGATATAGTAGTTCTAGAAAGTGGTGATAGAGTACCAGCAGATGGTGTTCTAATTGAAGGAGAACTAATTTGCGACGAATCACAATTAACCGGAGAAACCAAAGAAATCTATAAAGATAAAGACAACTATAAACTATATAGAGGAACAGTTGTAACACAAAAAATAGGTTTAATGAAAGTAACAAAAGTCGGTGATAATACCTACTATGGAAAAATATCAAAAGAACTACAAGAAAAAAGCCCAGAAAGTCCATTAAAAACAAGACTAAAAGTTTTAGCAAATACCATAAGTAAAATAGGCTATGTCGGCGCAGCACTAGGATTTATTTCCCACTTATTTTCTATTATTGTAATTGGAAATAATTACGACCATAACCTAATAATGCAAACAGTAACAAATGTAAACCTAATGTCAAATTACATAATTGAAAGCCTAACACTCGCAGTGACAATAATAATAGTATGTGTCCCAGAAGGACTACCTATGATGATAACACTTGTACTCTCATCCAATATGAAAAGAATGCTAAAAAGTGGTGTCCTAGTAAGAAAACTAGTAGGCATAGAAACTGCAGGTTCATTAAATATATTATTCTTTGACAAAACAGGAACTATTACCGAAGGAAAACCTCAAGTAATTGGTTTTATTGATAATAAACTAAATTACTACAATAATAAAAATGAAATAAGAAACCAAAACCTAAAAGATTTACTAGAACTATCACTTGGATATAATAACGAAAGTTCTTTCGATGATAAAGGAAATATAATCGGAGGTAACACAACAGATAAAGCCCTCCTTGAATTTAATGGACATGTAAACAAAAACGTAAAAATACTGTCAAATACTCCTTTCAACAGTAAAAACAAATACTCAAGTACTACTGTCAAATATAATAATGAAAATCTAACATTAATAAAAGGAGCATTTGAATTAATACTATCAAAATCAAAATACTATTTAGATAATGGCGACAAAAAACTATTACTAAATAAAACTAAAATAGAAAACGAAATGACTAAATATTTAGAAAAAAAAGTACGTATCGTTGGCATAGCTATTTCCAGTACCAAAGAATTAAAAGACTTAACTATATTAGGCTTTATATTAATAAAAGATAAAGTAAGAAAAGAAGCCAAAAAAACTCTAGAAGAAATCAAAAACGCTAACATAAAAACTGTAATGATTACCGGAGACAATAAAAAAACTGCTATAGCAATAGCAAAAGAAGTAGGAATAATAACAAATGAAAAAGATATTGTTATAACTAGCGAAGAACTAAATAAACTAAACGATAATGAAATAAGAAAAATATTAAAAGACTTAAAAGTAGTTGCACGTGCCATGCCAATGGATAAAAGTAAACTTGTAGAAATAGCAAAACAAGAAAATCTAGTCGTAGGAATGACAGGAGATGGAGTAAACGATGCCCCAGCCTTAAAAAAAGCAAGTGTAGGCTTTTCATTAGGAAGTGGAACCGAAGTAGCAAAAGAAGCAAGTGACATAATTATACTAGATGACAATATTTCCTCTATATCAAAAGCTATCCTCTTTGGCAGAACAATCTTCAAAAGCATCAGAAAGTTCATTATTTTTCAACTAAGCTTAAACATATGTGCACTTTTAGTATCAATAATTGGACCACTTGTAAAAGTAGAAACCCCAGTAACAGTAATGCAAATGCTATGGATTAATATGATAATGGATACTCTAGCAGCACTTGCATTCTCATATGAACCCCCCCTTAAAGAATACATGAAAGAAAAATCAAAACCAAAAGATGAAAAAATAATAAATAAATACATGACTAATGAAATATTAACATCAGGCATTTATTCATCATTACTATGTATCCTATTTTTAAAACTACCAATCTTTAGCAAATTCTTCAGATACTCAGAAGACAACAAATACTTAATGACTGCATTCTTTGGACTATTTATTTTCATAGGAATATTTAATAGTTTCAATGCAAGAACAAATAGATTAAATCTCTTAAGTAACATCTATAAAAACAAAATATTCCTATCAATAATTCTCTTCATAATAATTGTTCAATTAATCCTAATCTACTATGGGGGGGATATCTTTAGAACCTATGGCCTAACTCTAAAAGAATTACAAATAATGATTTTAGTAGCATTTTCCATAATACCAATAGACATAATAAGAAAAATAATTCTAAGAATAAAAGGAATAAAAGGCGGAGTATAAAATACATGTTTAAAAAAATAAAATTTACATACTATAATAATAGAAAAAACATTTTTCTACTAAGAAAAATCATTTTTCACTTGACAAAATAGTAATTTTGAATTAATATATCAAACCAAGTAAACAAATTTTTTGCTTACTAAGGGGGTTACAATGAAAAAAAGAAAAATTATTTTCTTATTTACATTATTTCTATTACTATCAGTAATAACAGTAAGTGGCTATAAAGTAGTAGTACAAGCACTTGATAAAAAACATACAAGCGAAGAAATTATAACCATAAACCAAACACAAAATAATTTAAATGATACCACAAAAAACAAAATACAAACATACAAAAAAGAGTATCAAAACGAAGATATAATAGGAATACTAAGAATAGAAGGAGTACTAAATACTCTCCTTGTTCAAACAGATAATAACTATTACTATCTAGGACACTTAGTAAATAAGAAATATAACAGAACTGGTTCAGTATTTGTAGATTATCGTACTAACATTGATAATTCTAAACAAGTTAATATATACGGACATTCAAGCTCTAGTTATGATATTCCCTTTAATAATTTAAAGAAATATCTAAAAGAAGATTTCTATAAAGAACACAAATATCTAACTATAGAAACAGAAAATAAAACATATAAATATGAAATATTTTCAGTAAAAATAACTAGTGATGAAGAACACTTAAATGTTAAATATCAAAATAATCAAGAATTTAGTGAACATTTACAAAAATTAAAAAAAGACTCACTATATGAAACAAACGTAAATGTAACAGAAAAAGATGATATTTTAACACTACAAACATGTATTTTTAACGATCCAAAAGGAGCGTTATTAATAATAAATTTAAGAAAGGTTGGGTAAAAAGATGAATAAAATCAAAAAAATTATTCTTAGTACTTTATTTGTTTTAGTTATAACTATTGGTACTATAGCATTTGCTAAAGATGCTGATATTTACTTAGAAGATGAAGTATCTACTATTGAAGAAATAGAACAAGTAAAATTAAATCATCAAAAGGTAATCGAGCAAGAATACAGTCCAAACTTAGAAAAATGTACTTTTATTGATTACAAAACAAATGTTAAAAAAATAGTAAATAATCTAGATGAAGTAACTAAAGAAACATCAAAAGAAAAAGATGCATACAAAAATGCAAAAGAAGAAGAAGGTTACACAGTAACAGTTGAAACAAAAGAACATAGTGGAAAGACTAATGTATACAAGTTCACTGCATTAAATGGTGTAATTACAAAAGCAACAATAAATGGTAAAGATTATAAAGACCTTGTTGGCAAAAACTTAAAAGAAAGCTTAAATAAAGCACAAAATTATGAAAATGATGAAATAAGAGTAGTATATACTAAAGAAGCTTCATCATCAGCAGTAACAAATAATCAAACTGTTACAACAGAAGAAGAAGCAAAAGAATTAGTAAAAAAACTACAAAATGAAGGATATGAAGCAAGTTATAAACAAAATAATAATGATAAAGTAACTATTACATTAACTTCAAAAACTTCATTAACAGAAGAAGACATCAAAAATAAATTACAAGAAGAAAACAAAAATGAAGAAGTAAAAGATGTAGAAATAACAAAAACAACTACACCAAGTACTTATACAAGCAAAAAATACACTAACAAAAGCGATGCAACAAAAGAATACAATGAATTATTAGATAAAAACATCTACGAAAGTGTAGAATTAAAAACTTTAATAGATGAAACAAACGCTAATAAAGTATTAACAAAACAACCATTTACTTGGACAAAAGATGATACTAATCCATATACTGAAGATGTTTATACAGAAAATGTTAAAACAGGTTACAAATATTATTATGCTATAAACGAAGTAATAGAAGAAGCACAAAATAAAAAAGAAACCGGTTTAACAGAAGCTTCTTGTAAAAAACTATTAAACTCTCATACAGCAAATGATGGATGGACTTCAAAATGTGAAAAAGTAACTAGTATAATAAAATCTGAAGAAGAAAGTAATGTAATTGAATTTAATGATACAAAACAAACAAAAAGAACATGGAGACACTTAGATATTTCAGTAAATCAAAACATTACTGTTATAGATAAAGATGGAAACACTGTTGCTACAGGTATACAAGGAAAATTATCAAATCCACGTGTAGTATTAAATGAAGGAACTTCAAATGAAAAACAAATCAGATATAATAATCCAACATATGATGGAAACCGTCTTGAAGTAAGACAAAATACAAGTAATGGTTATACACAAGTAACAAATGAAGATAAAGTTAAAATCTATACTACATTAAGTTATACATATAATGGAAAAAATATCTCAAAAGACATCGTTCTAGAAGGATATTTAAATAATCAATTAAACGTATGTAGAGAAAAAAATCAATATGGTGGAGGTTTCGACCTAGAATTTGATGTTCTAGTAGATAGAGAAGGTAATGTTTACGTAGTAATTAGAACAGAAGAAACTTGGACATTTACTGCATCAAAAGAAGCAGAAACAAAATTACAAGGATATTACGATGAATATGAATATCAAAAACAATACCAAGTAATAGCCATAGATGAAGACTATACATATGATGTAGAATATGTATCAACTACTTACACTGTAAACTCAAATGGAAGTAGTGAAACTGCTACTATAGAAGAAACTATTTATGACAAATACTATGTAATAAATGGTTCAAAAACAACATATAAAGTAACTACAGTAGGTAATATAGAAAAAGATGATAATTGTGGAACAGGTGGAGATGACTTCTTTGGTAAACTAATTGTAAATTACATCACAACAGATGGAACAAAATTACAAGAACCATTAAGTTACACTGAAAGAGAAAATACTCCATATGAAACAATTAAAAAATCATTCAGTGGTTATAGATTTGTAAAAGCAGAAGGACAAACTAAAGGTGAATATATTGCTAACGACACAATCGTAGTAACATACATATATGAAAAAACGCCTAGTGTAAATACAGGTATAATCGAAAATAATAATTATACTACTATTTTACTAGTATCATCAGTTGCCTTAGTAGCACTTCTAGTATTTAAAAAGAAAATATTTGAATAGGTAGAGTAATCTATCTATTTTTTTTATAAAAAAAACATAACTAAAGGTAAATTATATTAGAAAAATTTCACAAAAACAACTTTTTATGATAAAGTAATATAGTGATGTAAATGAAAGATAGAATAACAAATGAAATAATAAATAAAAGAAACAAAATAGGTATTACACTCCTATATAGAACATTTCTAGGAAGAAGAATACTATCTATTATAGTAAAACCTTGGTTTACCAAACTAAATGGATACTTTATGAATAGTAGAATTTCCAATATAATAAGTTTAATTCTAATAAAAAAATACAAAATAAAAAAAGAAGAATACGTAACAACTAACTTCAAATCATATAACGACTTCTTTACTAGAAAGAAAAAAGAAGAATACTTAAAAATAGACAAAGAAAAACATAATCTCATATCTCCAGCAGACTCCAAACTAACTGTCTATAATATAAAAAGTAATAATAAATTTAAAATAAAAGACTCATATTATAGTATTTACGATTTACTAGATGGAAATAGAATTGCTGAAGAATATGAAAACGGTAAAATTCTAATTTTTCGCCTAGAAGTAAATGATTACCATAGATATTGTTACATAGATGATGGTACCAAAGGAGTTAATATCTATATAAAAGGCGTATTCCACACTGTAAGAAACATAGCACTAAAAAAATATAATATATATAAAAAAAATGCCAGAGAATACACCATTATGAATACAAAAAACTTTGGTCAAGTAATTGAAGTAGACGTAGGAGCCATGATTGTAGGAAGAATAAAAAACCACCACCAAGATTATAAATTTGTTAAAGGAGAAGAAAAAGGTTACTTCGAATTTAATGGTTCCACAATCGTATTACTATTCAAAAAAGGCACAATAAACATAGATGAAGACATATTAATTAATAGTAAAAATAATATAGAAACTATAGTAAAATATGGAGAAAAAATAGGAACAAAAAAAAGAATATTTAAAAAATAACTATAAATATTCTTTTAATTTATCAAAAACTTTAAACTTACTAACATAAAAACACACAATAGATATAATAAAAGACAAAATAACATCATATATAACATGTTGCTTTATAAACAAAGTAGAAAAAACAATAAGAACTAAATACAAACAAAAAAACAACTTATTCCTATAACTTAACTTACTATTAATAATTCCATATATAGTAGTAAAACAAAACATACAATGCATCGAAGGTAAACAATTAACTGGAGTATCCAAAGAATACGTAATATTTAAAACAAAACTAGCAACATCATTAACTTTAAACAAAGCCCTTTCTATAGTAGAAGGATATAAAATAAATATAATATTTGCAATTATCATAGATATGACACTAGCTATATAAAAACGCTTATAAGAATTTTTATCATTCATATATAACTTATACCAAACTAAAATCAAAAAAGGATACCAAGAATCATAAACAAATACAAAATATTTACAAAAAGGAAAAACACTATCCAACTTACTACCTATTAAATGAGGTGGACCTTGAAATAATTTAACTATATAATAAAGTGCCATTTGAACTACTAATAACAAAATAATAGATAAAATACACCTTTTCCTATCATTCATATACATCACAAAAAAATTGTACCACAAAACCAAAAAAATTAAAATACCAAGAGTACAAATCATTTTAATATGATATAATATAATATATAAATTATGAAAGGAAAAAAACTATGATAGAAATAAAAAATGTCACAAAAATATATAACAATACCAAAAAAGCAATAGATAACATATCATTTACTGTAGATAGTGGAGAAATATTTGCCTTTATCGGACACAATGGCGCAGGAAAAACAACTACTATAAAATCAATCGTAGGAATTTTAGACTTTGAAGAAGGAGACATCCTAATAAACAATAAATCAATCAAAACAAATGAAATAGAATGCAAAAAACAACTCGCATATGTACCAGATAACCCTGATTTATACGAAAATATGAAAGCAATAGACTTTATAAACTTCATATGCGATATGTATGAAACTCCATTAGAAATAAGAAAAGAAAATATCTTAAAATATTCAAAAATGTTTGAACTAGAAAACAACCTAAATGACGAAATTTCATCATTTTCACATGGTATGAAACAAAAAGTTGCACTAATTTCAGCCTTATCACATAACCCAAACGTCTTAATCATGGATGAACCCTTTGTAGGATTAGACCCCAAAGCAGTATACGATATGAAAGAAATAATGAAACAAATGTGCAAAGAAGGAAAAACAGTTTTCTTTTCAACACACATTCTTGATGTCGCAGAAAAACTATGCGATAAAGTAGCGATTATAAAACAAGGTAAAATAGTAAAAACAGGAAAAATGAGTGAAATTAAAGGAGACGAAACCCTAGAACAAGTATTCTTGGAATTGGAGGAAAAATAATGAACCAAACAAAATCTTTATTAAAAGCCATAATGTCTCAAGATATGAACCTCTTTAAATACAAAACAAAAAATACAAAAAAACAAAATAAAATAATGTTTCCCTTACTTCTTGCAATAATATTCATGTGTTCAATAGGAGTATACTATAACTTAATAGGGACAGAATTACACAAAATAAACTTAACATATATAATGCTAACCTTTGCAGTAATTGTACCAACTATCTTCATACTAGTCGAAGGCATCTACAAATCACAAAGCATTCTATTTGAAACAAAAGACAATGACTTACTATTTTCTTTACCCATATCAAAATCAAAAATAGTATTTGTAAGAATATTTAAATTACTAATATTCCAATATCTATATAGTTTACTATTTGTATTACCAGGAATTATTATATATGTCCACCTAGAAAACCCAAATATAAACTTTTATATAATATCATTTATAATGACTATTCTTATCCCAATAATACCAACAATAATATCAAGTTTCTTTGGATTACTAATAAAAAAAATATCAACGAAATTCAAAACAAAAAAACTAGCACAAACTATCTTAACACTCATATTCTTTCTAATATTTTTCTACTTATCACTTAATATGAATAACTTAATAGAAAACATGATAAAAAATGCTACTACTATAAATAACATAATATCACGTATCTATTACCCAGTAGGACTATATATTAATCTAATACTAAAATTTAACTTCATAGAATTACTAAAACTAATTATTATAAACCTAATACCTCTATTAATATTTATATATATTACTAGCAAATATTACTTCAAAATAATAACAAAATCAAAAGAAACCATAACAAAAACTAATAACACTAAAATAAAAATAAAAAGAAATCAAAAACTAAAATCACTAATAATAAAAGAATTAAAAAAATACTTCTCATCAAACGTATACATGTTTAACACCCTAATTGGATTAATATTAATAATAATTATAACAATAGGAATGTGTATTAACTTAGAAGGATTAATAAAAGTAATAACAGATAATGAAGAAATAGGAATGAGTATTCAAGACATAAAAATACTATTACCAAAAATATTTCTAGCAGTAATAGTATTTACATCATGTCTAACTTCAATTACTTCATCATCAATATCTATTGAAGGAAGAACCATTAATATTTCAAAATCATTACCAATAACAACAAAAGAAATATTTCTATCAAAAATACTATTTAGTAACATACTAGTAGTATCTATAATAACACTATGTGATATTATATTCATAATAGCATTCAAAATAAAACTATATGACATATTAACAATACTATTAACATCTATAACATTACCAACTCTAATAGCAATAATAGGACTATTAATAAACTTAAAATATCCAAAAATGGATGCTACATCAGATGTTGAAGTAATAAAACAAAGCGCAAGTTCCATGATATCAGTATTTTTAGGATTAATAATATCCATTATCCTAATAACAATACCAATAATATTAAAAAATAAACTCGATTTAAACATAACTATTTTAATAGAATTAACAGCATTAATACTAATAACTATAACACTTTGGATAATATTACAAACATATGGAACAAAAAAATATAAAGAAATAAACATATAAAGTGCTTGAAAAAGTACTTTTTTTGTTTTAAAATTAAACTATAAGAAAATAGGAAGGAAGTAGAAAATATGGTGAAACAAAATATCACTCAAACGAACAAATGTTCGGGGGGGGGGGG
>OIYV01000621.1_pt1 | contig 19664 bp, 18 predicted proteins | sample 1588251 | NCBI WGS metagenome assembly OIYV01 (sample SAMN03283282) | human gut metagenome | biome: human-associated habitat; material: feces | host: Homo sapiens | place: Peru | collected 2012
TAATAGCTGCTGTTGTTGTTGTTTTTCCGTGGTCTACGTGACCGATTGTACCGATATTAACATGTGGTTTTGTTCTTTCAAATTTAGCTTTTGCCATTTTTGAATTCCTCCTTTAATTTTTTATTTTATTTTATAAATTTAATAACTAAGTATTAATTAGCAAGTGTATTGTATACTAAATTTATTAATATTGCAATACTTTTTCTAAAAATTCAATTAATCTTCTTTTTTTGCTCTACTTGAAACTATTTGTTCAAATACTGATTTTGGAACTTCTTCATAGTGAGATGGTTCCATAGAGTATGTTCCTCTTCCTTGTGTTTTTGAACGCAAGTCTGTAGCATATCCAAACATTTCTGATAATGGTATAAATGCTCTTATTTCTTGCATTCCATCATCTGCTTCCATACCTTCCATTCTACCACGCCTTGAGTTTACATCTCCTATAACATCTCCCATGTATTCCTCTGGAACTGTTATTTCAACTTTCATTATAGGTTCTAGAATAACTGCTTTTGCTTTTCTACATCCTTCTTTGAAAGCCATAGATCCTGCAATTTTGAAGGCCATTTCTGAAGAGTCAACATCATGGTAAGAACCATCAACTAATGTTGCTTTGAAGTCTATTACTGGATATCCAGCTAAAACTCCACCTTCAGCTGCTTCTCTAATTCCTTCTTCTACTGGTTTTACATATTCTTTTGGAACAACACCACCAACGATTTTGCTCTCAAACTGAATTCCTGATCCTGGTTCTAATGGTTCCATTTCTAACCAAACATGACCATATTGTCCACGACCACCAGATTGACGAATGAATTTTCCTTCTACTTTTACTTTTTCTCTAATTGTTTCTTTGTAAGCAACTTGTGGTTTACCTACATTACATTCTACTTTGAATTCTCTTTTTAATCTGTCAACAATTATATCTAAGTGTAATTCACCCATACCAGCTATAATTGTTTGACCTGTTTCTTGGTTTGTATATGCTTTAAATGTTGGATCTTCTTCTGCAAGTTTTGATAATGCAATACCCATTTTCTCTTGAGCAGCCTTGTCTTTTGGCTCTATTGCTATATCAATAACTGGCTCTGGGAATTCCATTGATTCTAGTATTATTGGATGGTTAGGATCACATAAAGTATTTCCTGTTGTTACATCTTTTAAACCTACAGCAGCAGCTATATCTCCAGCAAAAACTTTTTCTATATCTTCTCTGTGGTTTGAATGCATTTGAAGAATTCTTCCGATTCTTTCTTTTTTACCTTTACTAGAATTTAATACTGTTGATCCAGACTCTAATGTTCCTGAATATACTCTAAAGAAACATAATTTTCCAACAAATGGGTCTGTAGCAATTTTAAATGCTAACGCAGCAAATGGTTCTGTATCAGATGTTTTAGCTTCTGTTTCTTCTCCATCTAGTGTTTCTCCCTTAATATGTGGAATATCTAATGGTGATGGCATATAATCAACAACTGCATTTAATAATTCTTGTACACCTTTGTTTTTGTATGAAGAACCACATGTTACAGGAACTATTTTATTATTTATAGTACCTATTCTTAAGCCTTTTTTAATTTCAGCTTCTGTTAATTCTTCACCTTCTAGGTATTTCATCATTAATTCTTCGTCTTGATCACAAGCAGCTTCTACCATTGCTGCTCTATATTCTTCAGCCATTGCCTTCATATCTTCTGGTATATCTGTTTCTTCGATTTCTTTTCCTAAATCGTCTTTATGAATGAAAGCTCTCATTTTTACTAAATCAACTATACCTTTAAATTGATCTTCTGCTCCAATTGGTAATTGGACAGGAACTGCATTTGCTTTTAATCTATTTTTTAATTGATCAACGCAAAGCATAAAGTTTGCCCCTGTTATATCCATTTTATTTACATATACCATTCTTGGAACTTGATATTTGTCAGCTTGTCTCCAAACTGTTTCTGTTTGTGGTTGAACTCCACCTTTTGCAGCTAAAACTGTAACAGCTCCATCAAGAACTTTTAAAGATCTTTGAACTTCAACTGTAAAGTCAACATGTCCTGGAGTATCGATAATATTTATTCTATTACCTTTCCAAAAACAAGTTGTAGCAGCAGAAGTAATTGTTATACCTCTTTCTTGTTCTTGTTCCATCCAGTCCATTGTAGCTGCTCCTTCGTGAACTTCTCCTATTTTATGTGTTTTACCAGTATAGAATAGTATTCTTTCTGTTGTTGTTGTTTTTCCTGCATCTATATGTGCAACTATTCCTATATTTCTTGTATTTTCTAACGAATAAGCTCTATCAGCCACGGATTTATCCTCCTTTTTTTTCTAAAGTGTGTGGACGCTTATTTATTCAGAGATATTTCTTCGATGAAAAAGAAACCTCATTATAACGCCCTTTAATTTATCACCTTTTATCTACATTTAATTAAAATTTATAGTGAGCAAAAGCTTTATTAGCTTCAGCCATTCTATGTGTATCTTCTTTCTTCTTGTATGCTCCACCGTTTTGGTTTGTAGCATCAATTATTTCACCAGCTAATTTTTCTGCCATTGTTTTTTCATTTCTTTTTCTTGCATAAGTAACAAGCCATCTTAGACCTAAAGTTTGTCTTCTTTCAGCTCTAATTTCTAATGGAACTTGATATGTTGCTCCACCAACTCTTCTTGCTTTTACTTCAAGAACAGGCATTATATTATTCAAAGCTGTTTCAAATACTTCTAATGGATCTTTTTGCTCTTTTTCTTTTATGATGTCAAATGCACCATAAACGATTTTTTGTGCAACTGATTTTTTACCATCTAACATTATATTGTTAATTAATTTTGTAACAACTTTGCTATTATATATTGGATCTGGTAATACATCTCTTTTTGCTATATATCCTTTTCTTGGCACTATTCTTCACTCCTTTTCTAAAATTTAAATACTTATTATTCAAGTATTTTAAGTTACTCTGGAAATTTTTTATTTCCCGTATAGTGCTATATCTATTCTAAATTTAAGTACCCTTAAATTAGTAAGTTTAGCACCATAAAAAAATTAATAGTTAATGATGAATTGTTAATAATTACTTTTATTTTAATACTAACTTTTCATTTTTCACTATTCACTGACCAAAAATAAACTTTGTTTATTTTTTAGGTCTTTTAGCTCCGTACTTAGAACGCGCTTGCATTCTATCTTTAACACCTGCTGTATCTAATGTTCCTCTTATAATATGGTATCTAACACCTGGTAAGTCTTTTACTCTTCCACCTCTTATTAAAACAACACTGTGTTCTTGTAAGTTGTGTCCTATACCTGGGATATAAGAAGTTACTTCGTATCCATTAGATAATCTAACTCTGGCAACTTTTCTTAAAGCTGAGTTTGGTTTCTTTGGTGTTACTGTTTTTACTACTGTACATACACCTCTTTTTTGTGGTGCTCTACTGTTAGTTAATTTCTTTTTTCTAGAATTGTAACCATGTTGTAGAGCTGGTGCTGTAGATTTTGCTTTTGAAGTTTGTCTTCCTTTTCTTACTAATTGATTAATTGTTGGCACTTAAATTTCACCTCCTATTTTTAATTTGTTATTTTATTTTTAAACATAAAACAACTATTATATTTTACCATCTATGGTAGAAAAAGTCAACATTTTTCTTACGGATTTCAGCATTTTTGAAAATTGGGCGGACAGAGGTGCCTAATCACATCTTTAATTCATTATTGACATATTATGTCGATTATTGTATAATTGATTTACTTTTTCTCTTAAAAGAGTAAAAGAATTTGCATTAGGAGGTCTCTATATGACAGAGACAAAAAAATTGGTTAAGATCAACTCAGAAACCGGCACAAAAGTTATTCTCACCACTCTTACAGAAGATGTATGGGCCATTCTTGAAAAAGAAGGTATAATGTGGTTTGAAGCACTTCAGCATCCAATAATTTTATCGGACAAAAGGTTTCTTGAACTTGAAAAACTGATTTCTTCTCCTACACCCGGCTAATTCTAGCCAACCATAAAAGAGGGTTGCACCTAAAAAGTGCAACCCTTTTATTTTAATTTCATTGATAACAATTTAGAAATTCCGTTTTCTTCCATTGTTATTCCATATACTGTATCTGCCGCTTCCATTGTTCCTTTTCTATGTGTAATAACTAAAAATTGTGTATTATTTATAAACTTCTTTAAATAGTCCGCATATCTATACACATTTACATCATCCAATGCTGCTTCAATTTCGTCTAGCACGCAGAATGGTGAAGGATTTATTTTTAAAATTGCAAACAATAATGCAATTGCCGTAAATGCTTTTTCTCCACCTGATAAAAGTGACATATTTTGAAGTTTTTTGCCTGGTGGTTGTACATGTATATCTATTCCACATTCAAGTATATTTTCAGCATCTGTTAATATTAACTCTGCTTTACCACCGCCAAATAATTCTTTAAACACTTCTCCAAAATTTTTATTTATAATTTCAAATTGTGTAGCAAATTGTGTTTTCATTATTGATGTCATATCCTGAATTACTTTTTTTAATTTTGCTATTCCATCTTCTAAATCTAATCTTTGCTCACACATAAAGTCATATCTTTGTTTTGTTGTATTATATTCTTCTATTGAATCTATATTAATGCTACCTAAATCTTTTATTTGATTTCTTAGTGAATTTACTTGTTTAGTTGTGGTTTGTACATTCTGAGGTTTTTCGTACTCTGTAACATTGTTTGGAGTTAATTCATATTCTTCCCACAATTTATTAACAACTGTTTCAATATCTTGTTCTAATTTTGTTTTCTTTACATCTATTTTTACTATTTGTTCTTTTAGCGCTTCTATTACTTCAAATTGAGCTTCATAATCTTTTTCTGCTTTTGATAAATCATTGTTTTTATTTGTTCTTTCCTCTTTTAAATCAATTACTTTATCTCCACTTTTGCTAACTTGTTCATTTATTTGATCAATTTTTTCCAATAATGTTGTTATTTTTTCTTCTAATTCTTTATTATCATTTTCAATTGTTTGTTTTTGTTTTTGTTTATTCTCAATACTATTTATATTGTTTTGAACATCTTGTTCTATTCTTTCTACCATTTCATTTATAGATGTTTCTGATTCATCAAATGAAGAAACTGATATTTTTAAATTTGTAACATCCATATTCAAGTTATCAATATAAGCTTGATTATCTTTATTTAAATTTGCAAACTGTTCTATTATTGCTGTTAGTTCCACATTTTCTTCTATAATTGTTTTTATATCTTTTTCTTCTTGCTCTTTTTGATTAATATTATTTTCTTTTTGTTCTTCTAGTTCTTTTAATTCTTCTTTAAGCTTTTCTAATCTTTTTGTAAGTCTTTCTATATTTTCGTCTACTGCAATTACTTTTTGTTTGTCTGATGCATAAACAATATCAATTTCCTGTAAGCTTTTTTCCAATGACATTATTTCTTCCATAACATCTTCTGATGATTGTAAATATTCTTCTTTTTCTTGTTCTGTTTTTTCTATTTTTGATTTTATTTTCTTTAGTTCTTTTTCTAGTTCTTCTATTTCTCTTCCTCTGCCTAGAATATTTACTGTTTTTTGTGCCACAGATCCTCCGGTTATTGCTCCACTTGGATTAATTAAATCTCCCTTTTGTGTAACTATTCTAAATGAATAATTATTTTGTTTTGCAAGAGCTATTGCTGTATCCATATTTTCTACTACAACTGTTCTACCTAATAAACTTAAAACAATTTGCTCATATTTTTTATTGAATTGTACTAAATCAGATGCTATGCCTATAATTCCTGTAATACCTTTTGAATTATATTTTTCTAGTTTTTTTCCTTTTACTGAGGCTATTGGTAAAAATGATGCTCTTCCTAAATTATTTTTTCTTAAATGCTCTACCAATTTTTTGGCATCTTGTTCTGTTTCTGTTACTATATTTTGAGTTGCAGCACCTAAAGTCATTTCTATTGCTGTTTCATATTCTTTAGGTGTTTTTATTATACTTGCTAAAACTCCATGTGTGCCTTTCTTTAATCCTACATCTTTTTCGCAATCTAAAAGTAAATTTTTAACGCTTCTTATATAACCTTCTTTTTCTCTCTCAGTTTCTTTTAGAAATTTTAATCTAGATTCTTTAATTCTATACTCTGAATATAAGTTATTAATCTTTTCTTCATATTCTTTTGCCTTTTTTTCTGTTTCTTCTTTTTGAGCTGAAATTCTTTCTAAAGATTTAACTGCTTCGTTTCTGTTTGCTTCTATTTCATAAAATGTTTTTGCAATTTCTTGTTTAGTAAGTCTTGTACTATCTAGTTCTGATATATTAAAGTCTATTTCACTACTAATTTGTTTTTTTCTTTTTTCTATATTTTCTAAATTTGCCTCTATAGTGCTTATATTTACTTGTTTTTCATATTTTGAGTCTATATTTTCTTCTACTTTCTTTTTCTTTTCTTCTATCTCTAATTCTTTAGCACTTAATTTATTAACTAATTTTTCTAATTCTTCTTCTTTTTCTTGTAATTCTTTTTGGAATTTTTCTTTGTTGGTAAACAAATTAGTTTTTTTATCTAACTTTGCTTGTTTTTCGTTTGATAATTCTTGGTTTCTTGCTTCTATTTCTTTTATTTCTTCATCGTATCTAACAAAATTTTCTTTATTGTTTGTGATTCTTTCTTTTGCTATATTAATTTCTGAAGAAATTCTTTCTTTTTCTTTTCCACTTTCAAATCCAAGATTTTGCATATTTTCTATTTCATTAGTCAATCTATCTATTTCTTGTTTTAAATTTTCTTTTAGTTCAGATATTTCTTGCATCTTAGAATTTGCTTCATCATTTTGTGATTTTAATATTTCTTCATCTTCAATTACTTTTTGCAATTTTTCTTTGTATGTATCTATATTGTATAAGAACAAACCAACTTCTATACTCTTTAATTCTTCTCTTAAATTTAAAAACTTCTTTGCTTTTTCTGATTGAAGTTTTAATGGTTCTATATTGCTTTCTATTTCTGATAATATATCATTTATTCTAAGCAAGTTAAGTTTTGTATGTTCTAATTTTTTTTCTGATTCTGCTTTTCTAACTCTATATTTAACAATTCCTGCTGCCTCTTCAAATATATGTCTTCTATCTTCAGACTTGTTACTTAGAATTTCATCAATTTTTCCCTGTCCTATTATAGAATATCCATCTTTTCCAATACCTGTATCCATAAAAAGTTCTAACACATCTTTAAGTCTACATGGTGTTTTATTTATATAATAACCTGATTCACCGCTTCTATATATTTTTCTTGTTACTGTTACTTCCGTATATTCTACTGGTAATTTTCCATCTGTGTTATCAAATATTAAAGATGCCTCTGCAAATCCCAATGATTTTCTATTTTGAGTACCTGCAAATATAATATCTTCAGATTTTGCTCCTCTTAAAGATTTCATACTTTGCTCTCCAAGTACCCATCTAATAGCATCAGATATATTACTTTTCCCAGAACCATTTGGTCCAATAACACTAGTAATTCCTGGCATAAATTCTAAAACTGTTTTATCTGCAAAAGATTTAAATCCTTGCATTTCTAATCTTTTTAAATACATTTTTTCACCCTTATTTTTTACAATATATCTTATAATATATCAAAAAAACAAAAAACACAAGATTTTTTAATTATTTATATCTATTTTTAAGTAGCGCGGGCGGACACAGGGTTCCGCCCCTACACATATATTATTCATTTTTAATTTTTCACTATTAATTATTCACTTCTTGGCTCTAGGCGGACAAAGGCGTCCGCACCATACATATAATTTAATTAATAGTGAATAATGAATAGTTAATGATTAATAATTTAAATGTGTGTTGTGTTTTATAGATTTGACTAATTTATGTTTTATTGTTATATTATTTATGGGTGATACAAATGAAAAATTATACTTTTGATTTTTACAATTCTGCAAGTTTAAAGTCTTATAATCTTAATGATTCTATGAGATTTCAACTTTCAATACTAGACAAACTAGACCCTATAACAAAAAAACATTCTGAAAATGTTGCAAATTTAGTTTGTAGAATTTGTGAATATCTACATCATAAAAATCGTGTTATTATTTTTTCTACAATGTGTGGATACTTACACGATGTTGGAAAAATAATGATTCCTAAGGAAATTTTAAATAAACCAGATAAATTAACAGATGAAGAATTTGAAATTATTAAAACTCACACAACAAAAGGCTACGAAATTTGTATGAAAAATCCAGAATTACGACCATATGCACCAACTGCTCTTTGTCATCATGAAGCTTTAAATGGTACTGGATATCCAAATGGTCTTACAAAAAAAGATATTCCATATATTGCACAAATCGTAAGAGTAGCTGATGAATATGATGCTATTGTTACTAAAAGGCAATATACTACTCATGTTAACATTTCAAAAACATTAGAAGATTTAATTAAAAATGCTTTACCTGAAAATAAAATAAAATTAGTAGCTTTAGGGCAATTAAAAAACAATCAAAAAGATGGTAAAATTAATGCCAGAATTTTAAAAATACTTTTTAAAGTTGTAATTGATGATATTGTTTACGAAATTGATTGTGTTGAAAACTATGTAAGATATCTTGAAGGTGAAATCAAAAGGTTAGAAACTATTAAGGCTTATTATGAAAAAATGAATGTTTCTTCTAAAGAAAAGGATAAAGAATACTTTTTAGAGGGTATTAAAATGCTTTTAATGGATAAAGAAACTGTTGATAATTTTATGGATGTTTTATCTGATTATAGAAATGCTCTTGAAAGTAAAAACAATTTAATTATTCGTTTGCATCAAGAAATAAAAATAGTTAAGAAATTAAAAGTTTAGTATTATTGTAATTACGGGCGGACACGGGGTTCCGCCCCTACATATGATTTAATTAATAGTGAATAATGAATAATTAACAATTAATAATTTATAGTCCAAAACTAACTTCTATTGCATTTTTTATTTTGTTCAATGTTTTTTCATCTTCTATATGTCCTATCTTTTCTTTTAATCTACTTTTATCTATCGTTCTTATCTGTTCTGTTAAAACTACCGAATCCGATTTTAAACCATATGTTTTTGAGTCTATATCTATATGAGTTGGTAACTTATTTTTCGTTGTCTGTGATGTTATTGCAGCCGCAATTACTGTTGGACTGTATTTATTCCCCATATCATTTTGTATTATAAGTACAGGTCTTATTCCTCCTTGTTCTGAGCCTACTACAGGGCTTAAATCTGCGTAAAACATATCTCCTCTTTTGATTATCATATTTTTCACTCCTGTGTTATATTTATTGATTCAGATATATTATAAATTTTAGTTCTTGAGATTCTTGTTTTATTACCTATATATTCGTTTTTCTATATTTGAATGCTACTATTTCATTTTGTTTTATTTTATTTATCTTTATCTCATTATATTTTATGTATATTCTAGCATTTTTGTTATTGTCATATACTTCTAATTTAGTTGGTACCCCTGTTTTTTTACTTATATACAAAGTTTGTTTATTTTGATAATTATTAAAATTATTATTATTTTCAATAATCACTTCATTTTCTGTTTCTTTTATTCTACTATTATCATTATAGTTATCAATAAATGAGCTAAGCCATAATGTATTTTGACTTATATATTCATAATTCTCATAAATTTTTGATAAACTCAGTTTTGTATTTTCTATTTTCATGTTTTTACCATCATAAATAATAGTAAGATTTTCTATGTTAGATGGCTCCTGTACTATTTGTTTTACTATATTTGGCTTTACATATGCTTGTTTTATTTTATATTTATTTGTATTTTTGTTAGACTCTATGGTTACCTCAAGTTCTGCTTCATATGAACTAATGTTCAAAATATTTTTTACAATATCATCTGTTGACTTATTTATATTATTTACATTTTTTCCAGATTTATAATATAAAAATACAAATGTGAAAGAAATTATTAAAATAATAAATAATATAATTACTATTTTTGATTTTTTTTTCATAACATTCTCTCCTTATAGAAATTTCCTAATATAGAACAAAGCGGAATAAATTCCTCTCGGGCGGACAGAGGCGTCCGCCCCTACATATGGCTTTTTTTATATAGTATGAAGTGAGAAATTCCCTATTATATAAAAAAGAATAGATATTATCTATTCTTTTAATTTATATGTTCTATGTTATTTATATATTCTGTAATATATTTTTCCAATGTTTGTTTATCTTCTATTTTATTCATTTTTTCTCTGAACTCAGAAGAGTTTGGCATTTTTTTAGTATATGCTGATAGGTATTTTCTCATTTCGCGTATTCCTATGTACTCGCCTTTTTCTTGTATTACTAAATTCAAGTGTTCTAGTATTACCGCTAAGCGTTCTTCTAATATTATCTCATTTTCTTTTAGTTCTTTATTTTGTAGGCCATCAATTATATTTTTAAATATCCATGGATTTCCTAAAGCTGCTCTTCCTATCATTATTCCATCTACCCCAGTATAATCAAACATTTTCTTTGCAGATTTTGCATCTCTTATGTCTCCATTCCCTATTACTGGTATTTTTACTGATTCTTTTACTTTTTTTATTATATCTAAATCGCAAGTTCCACTATAATAATCTGTTCTAGTCCTTCCATGTATTGTTATTGCAGCAGCTCCTGCTCTTTCAAATCTTTGGGCTGCTTCTACTGCCACAACATTATCTTTATCCCAACCTTTTCTAAATTTTACTGTTACCGGTTTTTTTACCGCCTTTACCACTTCTTTTACTATTGATTCTGCTAAATCTAAATTAAGTAAAAGTTTTGAACCGTCCCCATTTTTCACTACCTTCGGTGCGGGACACCCCATATTTATATCTATTATTTCTGCTATGTCTTCTACATATTTGGCAGCATATACCATTGCTTCCACATCGCTTCCAAATATTTGAACTGCTATTGGTTCTTCCTCTATAGAAGTTTTAAGTAGTTTTTTTGTTTTAGTGTCATCATGATATATTGCTTTACTACTAACCATTTCTGTATACATCAATCCCGGATTTCCATATTTCTTGGTTATAATTCTAAAAGGCAGGTCTGTTATACCTGCCATTGGTGCTAATATTATATTTTTTTCTAGTTCTACATTTCCTATCTTTAATTTTCTTATATACATTTTAGCTCCTTTAGTAATATGTTTATAAGTATTTCTACTATATAAAAATTGTTTTTTGTCTACGACCGCTTATATTTAAAAGCATTGCTATACATATAAAATTAGTTATAAGCGAACTACCTCCATAACTTACAAATGGTAAAGGAACACCAGTTATTGGGAGTAAGCCCATTGTCATTCCTATATTTTCTAGCATATGGAATAAAAATATTCCAACAATTCCTATAGCAATATATGATCCCAAATCATTTTTAGCTGTTTTTGCTACTTTTATAGCTTTTGTAATCATTATTACATATAAAATTATTACAGCACTAGAAAATACAAAACCTAATTCTTCTCCTATAACAGAAAATATAAAGTCCGTAGTTTTTGGATACAAATATCCTAATTGAGTCTGGTTTCCTTTAAGTAACCCCATACCAAATATTCTTCCAGCACCAATTGCTAATTTAGATTGAATAATATTATATCCTGCTCCTCTAGGATCTAAGTTTGGATTTAAAAACACTTCTATTCTTGTTTTTGCATGTTCTGGTAACACATAAAAATATGCAAGTGGTAATGATACAGCTATTATTAAAGCTACTATTATAATATATTTTTTATCTATTCCTGCAACAAACAACATTAACAAAGTAGATATAATAAATGCCATAGCAGTTCCATAGTCTGGCTGCTTTATTATTAAGAATAATGGAACACCAATTATTAGTAGTATTAATAATAATCTAGTTATTCTATTAATATCATTTTTATTTCTTTCTTGTATTTTTACCATAACAGTTGCTAAAAATATAATAACAAATATTTTGGCTAACTCACTTGGTTGAAATCTTAAATTATCTGTAATTTCAAACCAGCTTCTTGCTCCATTTATTGGTTCTGTAAACAATACTGCTATTAATAATATTACAAATATTCCATAAAATATTGGTGAAGCTTTTGCTAATATGTTGTAATCTATCATTAACACAAATATAATTACTGGTATACTTACACAAAGCCACATAATTTGTTTTTTAAATTCTGAATAATTAGTTTCTTGTGTTGCTGAAAATAAAGCAATTAATCCAATTACAAATAGAATAATACTACAAATTAGAATTCCCCATTCTACACTTCTTAATATTCTTCGGTTCATCTTAATTCCTTTCAGTTTTAGTGTTTTTATATTTAAAGTCCGCATTAATACTAATGCGGATAATTTTTAATTGTTTTCTGTTTCTTTTTTAGTTTCTTCTTTTATTTCCTCAACAATTTCCTCTGCTTTTTCTATTACTTCTTGAGTTTCTTCTTCTTTTTTTTGTTCAGAAGTTTCTTCTACTTTTTCTTTTTTATCTTCTTTTGCTGCTTCTTTTTCTTCTTTCTTTTCTTTTGCAGCTTCTTTTACTTCTGGCTTATCCTCTTTTGGAGTTTGCTTACTTTTCTCTTCTTCTTTTTTTACTTTTCTTGCTTCTTCTTTTGCCTCTTCTTTTACACTAACAATTGGAATATTAGCATAAAGAACAGGTGCCCCAGTTGTTCCATCATCGTTTGATTTATTAGTTAATCTAACATCTATTGCATTTTCATCTACATCTATGTATTTTTTAATTACTTCTATTATTTCTTGTTTCATTAATGCTAAGAAGTCTGCTGATATATTTGCTCTATCTTGCATTAAGACTAAATGCAATCTTTCCTTTGCTGCATCTTTTGACTTGTTTTCTGTATTATTCTTTCCTAAACCTTTAAAAAACTTTATTATATTTTCAAACATTTTGTTTACCTCCAAATTTTATTTTATTTATTTCTAGAAAAAAATCTCTTTAGTTTAGCAAAGAATCCTTTCTCTCTTCCAGGTATGGTAATTTCAATGTTTTCTCCTAAAATTCTTTTTGATATTTCTAAATATGCTTTTCCTGATGGAGCTTTTTTATTAGATATAACTGGCTCTCCTTTATTAGTTTGAGTAATTATATATTCATCATCAGGAACTACTCCAATTAAATCTATAGATAATAAGTCAACAATATCATCTACATCCATCATTTCACCTTTTCTTACCATATTAGGACGCAATCTATTTACAACTAACTCTGGATTTTTTATTTCTGAAGATTCTAACAAACCTATTATTCTGTCTGCATCTCTTATAGCTGATATTTCTGCTGTTGTAACAACAATTGCTCTATCAGCTCCAGCTATTGCATTTTTAAATCCTTGTTCTATTCCTGCTGGACAGTCTATTAATATGTAGTCAAATTCTTCTTTTAGTTTTGTAGTTAGATCTCTCATTTGTTCTTCATTTACAGCACTTTTATCTCTAGTTTGGGCAGCTGGCAATAGGAATAATTCATCAAAACGCTTATCTTTTATTAAAGCTTGTCTTAATTTACATTTACCTTCTACAACATCTACTATGTCATATACTATTCTATTTTCTAATCCCATAACAACATCTAGGTTTCTTAATCCTATATCTGTATCCACTAATGCTACTTTTTTTCCTTCTAAGGCTAAAGAAGCACCTAAGTTTGCTGTTGTTGTTGTTTTTCCTACTCCACCTTTTCCTGATGTTATAACTATAACTTCTCCCATTATTATTCCTCCTCGTATGATAATGTTCCGTAGTATTTTGAACATTTTTTGACATATCTATTTTATACGGATTTTTCTATAAAGTCAATGAATATTATGTAAAAAAACAAAAAAAGACCCTTTATTTTTTATAGGTCTCTTCTCCAATAGAATAAATACTGTTGTGCAACGCCTGCTAAATTTCCAAAATATTGTTGAGCATATTCTAATATCTGCTTATTAGATATTATTGTACTATTGTTTTTTAATTTTCTTATTTCATCTCCATATAATTCTGTCATAACTCTTTTCACCCAAACATCTATTGGAAATACTTCTAACTTTTTCATTGAAAATAGCATTATACAATCTGCAACCTTTGGTCCTACTCCTGGGAATCTTAATAGCTGTTCTTTTAATTCATCAATATTTTTGATCGTCTCTAATTCTTCAATGCTTATTATATTTTGATTTATCAATCTACAAGTTTCAAAAACTCTTACATCTCTAAACCCTAATCCTAGTTTTCTTAAATCTGATACACTTGCATTTGAAAGTTGCTCTGGGTTTGGAAATGTATAATATTTTTTATTGTCCCAAATTATTTCTTCTCCATATTGCTTAGATATTCTTTCTATTATTCCTTTTATTCTGGGTATATTATTATTGGCAGAAATAATAAAGCTTATTAAAGCTTCCCAAATATCTTGTTTTAATATTCTAATTCCCTTTCCATACTTTATACTTACCCTTAAATTATTGTCTAATTTAGAAAGTTTATTTTTTATTTTTTGATAATCTGTATCTAAGTCAAAATAATCTTTGCATAATTCTTCTAAATTATCTTCACACATTCCTTTTATTATAATACTATTTTCTTCTTTTTTTACATTTAAAACATTATTTTTTACAACTCCGGTATAGCTACCATCATCTTCTATATTCCATCTAAAACATTGTCCACATTCAAATATATGTTTTGGTTCAAAAGATTCTATATTTTTTATTACATATCTTTGTTCTCTCATATTATTCCTCCATATTAAGTATACATTCTTTTTTTGTGAATGTCCACTTAATATAAAGATATCTCTTATTTCTTTTTAAATCCTTTTCCTAATACTTCTCTAGCATTAGATATAATTATAAAAGCAGAATTATCTATTCTATTGGCTATTTGTTTGATTTTAATTACTTCTCCTCTTGAAGAAATACACATAATCATCATTTTTTCTTTATTAGTATACATTCCCCTAGAATAAATTGCTGTTGTTCCTCTTGATATATTTTTAGATATTTCATCTGATATTTTTTTATATTCATCTGATATTATAAATATCATTTTAGAAAATCCAACACCTTCAAAAATTATATCTATCATTTTTCCCATAATATAAATTGCAATTGCAGAGTAAAGTCCTATTTCTAATTGTTTAAATGCTATTACATTTAATGCAATTACTACTGTATCAAAAATAACAATTAAATTGCTTGTTGATAATCCTGGCTTAAAACTTTTTATTATAATACTTATTAAATCACTACCTCCAGTTGATCCATTGGCTCTTAATACTATTGCTGTACCAATACCTATAAAAATCCCTCCATATATACAAGCCAATACTCTATCTGTAGTTAATGCTGAATATTTACTAAAAAAATCAATAAATATAGATAATAAAATAGTGCCTATTAAAGTTTTTAAAAAAAACTCTTTTCCTATCCTAAAAAATGCAATTATAAAACACGGTATATTCAAAAGCAAAATAGTATTTCCAACAGGCCAACCAAAAAAATAATAAGGAATTGTTGCTAAACCAGAAAAACCTCCAGAAGACAATTTATTAGGTAATAGAAATTGTGATACTCCTACCGCCATAATTGTAATTCCAAAGGTTATTTGTATTATTTCGAATAAATATTTTTTAAGAATTTTTCTTGTTTTTCCACTCATAATTACACCTTAATGTAATTATTTCCAAATTTATTAAATATATGTAAAACTTTTAGTATTTTTATTTTATGTCTATTTTTTCTCTTACTTGGTCTATATACTCATCATATGTTTGTATTATTTCTAATTCTGATTTTCCTTGTTTTATATCTTTATCTGCTACCACATTTACATCAACATCATATATTTCTTTTAGTTTTTTTATGTTTTCTTTTTTATGTCCTATTACATTATTTAAATCTGCAAAGTTGACTTTGATTTTTACTTCTTTTACTTTTACATTTATTTTCTTTATTTTATCTACTATGCTATCATACCATATACTGTCATCAACCAATTGTCCAAATGCTGGATGATAAGGTCCTGCCACTACTTCGCTATTTTTGTTGCTTGGATCTGTTATTTCTTCTGTGTTTTGAAGTCCTATACGAATAACTTCCACATTATTTTTATTAAATAAATAAACCATTTCTTTGCATCTTTCTACTGCTTGCCCAACAGTTAGTGGTTGATATTCATTGTTTTTATATTCTTCTTCTAATTTTGTTCCTTTTATTACTAATACTGGATATATTCGTACTATTTTAGGTTTTAAGCGAATTACATCCTTGCTACATCTTATTTCATCTAGCTTTGTACTTTCTGGTAAGCCTACCATTATTTGATGTCCTAGTTTAAATCCATATCTTCTTATTAATTTAGAAGCTTTTTTTACATCTTCAAAAGTATGTCCTCTTCCACATCTTTGTAAGATATAGTCATTTGTTGATTGTACTCCTAATTCAATTGTTTTTACTCCATATTTTTTTAGCATTTTTAAAATATCTCTATTTATATAGTCTGGTCTAGTTGAAATTCTGATTGCATCTACTTTTTTATTTTTAATGTATTCATTTGCTATAGACAAATACTTTTCTTGTAAACTTTTTTCTATTCCAGTAAAACTTCCTCCAAAAAAAGCTATTTCTATATATGCTTGTTCTTCTTTAAAATTTTTTAAATCTGTTTCTATTTTATTTTTTACTTCTTCTTCTGTTGGCATTTTCATTTGTCCACTTATACTTCTTTGATTGCAAAAAGAACAATCATTTGGACACCCTAAATGAGGTATAAATATTGGTATAATATACTGTTTTTTTATTTTTTTCATATAAGCCTCCTTCTTAATTTAACTGTGTTAATGCATTTTTTGCAGCCATCATTTCTGATGCTTTTTTAGATTTTCCTGTTCCTCTTCCTAATTCCCTACCATTGCATTCTACTTTTGATTCAAATATTTTGTCATGGTCTGGTCCTTCTTCTTTTATTATGAAATATTTTATATCTACATTTCCATCTTTTTGAAGTTTTTCTTGTAGAACTGTTTTATAATCTTTTGTTCCCACATGCTTACTTGCTATTGCAATTGGCTCTTTTAAATTATTTATTATAAATTTTTCTACTACATAAATATCAGAATCTAAATAGATCGCTGCGATTATAGCCTCAACACTATCTGCCAATATTGCTTTTGAAAACCTTCCATTGTTTAAGATTTCGCTTTTCCCTAATAGTAAATAATCTTCAAAATGGTGTTTTCTAGCAATCTCATATAAGCTATCTTCACAAACCACTGTAGCTCTTACTTTAGTCATTTCTCCTTCTTTCAAGTCTGTGTAGTTTTTATACAAATACTTACTTGAAACAAATTCCAAAATGCTATCTCCTAAGTATTCCAATTTTTCATTACTTTCTTTATTATGTTCATATGCATATGAAGTATGTGTAAGTGCTTTTTTTAATAATTCTTTATCTTTAAAATTATATCCTATCTCTTTTTCTAAATTTTCTAAATTCACTTTTCTTTCCTTTCTATTAGCAGTTATATTATATACCTTTTTTTTACATTTGCAAATAATAATTAATATAAATTTATAAACACTCCTTTAGAAAGGAGTGTTTATAGTTTATTCTATCTCATTTTTTTTATTTTTATAATCCACAAAATCTTCTAATATTAGTTTTAATATTGTTACTATTGGTACTGCTAAGAACATACCCAATACTCCAAAATAAGTACCTATAACCGTAACAGAAAGTATAACTAATATAGGGCTTATCTGTAGTTTATCTCCTAATATTTTCGGATTAATAATATTGGCATCTAATTGTTGTAATATAATAACCACTACTGCAAGCCATACAGCTTTTGCAATTCCTCCTGTACATATAGTAATAATAATTGAAATAGCAACTGCTACAATAGCTCCAAAGAAAGGAATTAAATTAAATAATCCTATTAAAAATCCTAGTAATACTGCATATTTTACATTTAATATACTCATAGCAATAGATGTTAAAATACCAACCAAAATAGCATCAATTAATTGCCCTGATATAAAGTTAAAAAATACTTCATTTGTTTTCTTAAAATACTTATCTATCACAGAATATTTTGATGTTCCAAAGATTGCTGAAGATACTCTTTTAAAAAATCTTACTATTCTTCCTCTTTCTGCTAAGGTATAAACAGATATTATTACTGTAACAAATATATCAAATATTCCCGTAGCAAAGCTCATTGCGCCTTTTATGTATTGGCTAATATATTCTGGCGTAATATAAGATGCAAAATCTATTTGAGAAATTTTATTTAATAGCTCTTTTACATTTAGTTTTACCCATACAGACTCTTCTGGAAGTGAGTTTATAATATTAGTTAGTGTTGTATAGTATCCTGGTAAATTTCCTACCAAGTCTTTTATACTATTTATAACTGGTGGTAATATGCAATTAATTAGTATAACAATTACTAAAACTACTATTAAATAAACCGTAATTATTGCAAAAGTTCTTGCTTTCTTTTTAACTAATTTAGATTTACTTTTTCTAAATAATTCTTCTATTTTTTTACATGGAATATATAATATATATGCAATTAATGCTCCCATCATAAATGGCATTAATATTCCAATTAGCTTTTTGCAAAAATCTCCTATTGCTGTAAAATTGTCTAGTATTTTATATACAGCAATAACACAGACTGCAAATATAAACCAATAAAGCCATTTTTTCAAATCATTATTATTATTTTTCATGTGCTTGCATTTATCTTCTGATTTACTCATTTGCTTCTCCTTATATTTATATTTCTATATCCAATTCTATTGGACAATGATCGCTACCTAGTACTCTTGAATGTATTTTGTTATCTATAATTCGTTTTCCTAAACTTTTAGAAGTAATAAAATAATCTATTCTCCATCCAATATTTTTCTCTCTGGCATGTCCCATATAAGACCACCATGTATAAGAATCTTTCTCATTTGGATATAAATACCTAAATGTATCTATAAAATTATTGTTTAAAAGTTCTGTCATTTTATTTCTTTCTTCTATTGTAAATCCAGCATTATGAATATTAGTTTTTGGATTTTTTAAATCGATCTCATTATGTGCAACATTTAAATCTCCACATAATATAATTGGTTTGTTTTTATCTAGTTCAATTAAATATTTCCTAAAGTCATCTTCCCACTTTTGTCTATATTCTAATCTTTCTAATTCTCTTTTAGAATTGGGTGTATAGCAATTTACCATGTAAAATTTTTCGAATTCTAATGTAATTACTCTTCCTTCTTTATCGTGTTCTTCTATTCCTATCCCATATTTCACCGATAATGGCTTTTTCTTAGCAAGTATTAAAGTTCCTGAATAACCTTTTTTCTCTGCTTCATTCCAGTATTCATAATATCCATCAAAACAAAAATCTGCTTGAGCTTTTTGCATTTTGGTTTCTTGAATGCAAAATATATCTGCATCAATTTCTTTAAAAAAATTCAAAAATCCTTTTTTTAATACTGCTCTTAAACCATTTACATTCCATGAAACTAACTTCATTGCCTTCCTCCATATACGAGGATTATAACATTACATTTTGTAATTGTAAAGAACAAAGCGGAATAAATTCCGCTCGGGCGGACAGAGGCGTCCGCCCCTACATA
>OIYV01000627.1_pt1 | contig 19609 bp, 18 predicted proteins | sample 1588251 | NCBI WGS metagenome assembly OIYV01 (sample SAMN03283282) | human gut metagenome | biome: human-associated habitat; material: feces | host: Homo sapiens | place: Peru | collected 2012
CGCCACTACCAACAGCCAGCGCGGCCGCGTCCGCTGGTATCTGGTCCACACCCCCCATGGAAAAGAGCGCGAGATCTGCGAGAAGGTCCGTCGCATTATCCCGCACAAGCTGATGCAGGACGCTTTTGTGATGCAAAAGGAGTTCTGGTTTAAGCGGGACGGCGCCTGGTCGCTCCAAACCAAACCCATGTACAAGGAATACTTCTTCGTCGCCACGCGCGATGCCGCCCTGCTCGATAAGGCTTTGGCCCAGTTGAGCTTTGGCTGTCGCATTGCCGGCAGTAAGGAGCGGGCTTATGCGCCCATGCCGGACGATGCGCAGGACTGGTACCGCAGCGTGCTCGACGATGACGGCGTGGTACGCAACAGCGTCGCGCGGATTGAAGACGGCGTTCTTCACATTGAGCAGGGCCCGCTGGTGGGACAAGAGGCCCGGGTGAAAAAGATCGACCGTCATAAGCGCTGGTGCCTGGTGGACGTAGGCGAAGGCGACTCCGCATTTAGGGAGCTGCTTGCGCTGGACGTTCCCAGCAAAACGTAGGGGAGACGTTGCATCGGCTATTCGTTCGCATTTTTGAATTTAATGATGGGGGGATCCCTGGGGGACAGGGACGTAAGTTTGATTTTGGCTGCTAAAGAAGTAACAGAAAGTGATGCGCCCGTGGGGGCGACGGCGGGCGTTTGCGCAGGGGCGGTCGCGGTGCCGGTGAGCCTTCCGGGCTCGCCCGAGTTCGTCGCGGAGTCCCGTGCACTCGACACGCGCCCTCTCGGCTACCGCTTCGTGAAGCGCACCTTCGACATCGTGTTTAGCGCGTGCGTCTGTGCCGTGGGATTCATCCCTGGCGCGGTGCTCTGCGCGTTCATCGCGGCGGACACCAAAGGCGCTCCCATCTATGCGCACGAGCGTGCGGGGCGCTTCGGCCGCCCCATCCACGTGCTCAAGTTCCGCTCTATGGTGGCGGACGCCAACGACGTGGAGAAGTACCTCACCCCCGAGCAGATCGAGGAGTGGCACCGCGAGCGCAAGGTCACGGACGACCCGCGCATCACGAAGCTCGGCCGCGTCCTACGCAAGACAAGCCTCGACGAGATTCCCCAGTTCATCAACGTGCTGGTCGGTCAGCTCTCCGTCGTCGGCCCTCGCGCCATCACCTACGAGGAGCTTGGGAATTTCACTCCCGAGCAGCAGCGCGTGGTGCTCTCCGTTCCGCAGGGCATCACCGGCGCGTGGCAGTCGGGCCCGCGCAACCTAGCCACATTCGACAACGGCCTGCGCCAGGAGTTCGAGCTCGCCTACGCGCGCGGCGCGAACCTCAAGACCGACTGGCAGGTCTTCTTCAAGACCTTCAGCGTCATGTTTGGCAAGCAGAAGACGGGGAGGTAGGACATGAGTGCTGACAAGCCCCTCGTCTCGATCGTGGTGCCGACCTACAAGCGCGCTGACAGGATCCGCGTGGCCCTGGACTCGATCGCCGCGCAGGACTACGGCGCGGAGAACATTGAACTGATCGTAGTGAGCGACAACCGGCCGGAGTGGCTGGAAAGCGCCGAGACTGATGCGGCGGTCGCCCCCTATGCCGCGAGCCTGCCGCACTTCAGGCTGCTGCACACCGCTGGCCAGACCGGCGGCGGTGCGGCGCGCAACTACGCCTGCCGCCAGGCGACGGGCGAGTACCTCGCGTTCCTCGACGACGACGACGAGTTCCTGCCCGACAAGGTGTCCACCCAGGTCGCCTTCATGCAAGAAAACTCCCTCGACATGAGCTGGCAGGATGTTAGCTGGTATGACGATGACGGCAACCTGGTTGAGCATCGCAGGCTTGACCACTGCGGCGACTTCAGCAGGGAGGGCCTCTTGCGCGCCCATCTCCTTACCCCGATTTCTCCAACGGCGATCTATATGTTGAAGCGCTCCCTCTTCGACGAGACGGAGGGCTTCGGCGAGGTGTCGACCGGCCAAGACTGGTGGTTGATGCTGCGCTGCATCGAGGCGGGCGCGAAGATCGGTTACATGCCTGAGGTCCACGTGCATCAAATCCTGCATCAGGGTGAGCGGCTCTCTTTAGGAGCGAACAAGATTGCGGGGGAGAGGGCCCGTCATAAAGTCGTTGAAACCTATTATCCGATGCTCTCGAAAAAGGACGTCCGATACATCGAATTTCGCCACAATGCCGTGTTGGCATTCTCGTCGCTGCGCAGCAAATCCCCCTTCGCTGCTGTTGGATATGCGGCAAAGGCTGTTGCAGCGTCGCCAACTTCCTGCATTCGGGAAGGGTTGAAGTTTTTCACGAGCGGCAAAGACCGCTGATTACGTTTTTGTTTTTGAAAGACAGGTTCAAGAAATGAAAATCGCAGTTGCCGGTACCGGTTACGTCGGCCTTTCGCTGGCCGTTTTGCTCGCACAGCACAACGAGGTGTGTGCACTGGATATCGCGCCCGAGAAGGTGGAGAAGATTAACCGGTTCGTCTCGCCCATCCAGGACGATGAGATCGAGCGGTTCTTGGTTGAGTCTAAGGCGGGGGAGCGTAAGCTCGACCTGCGCGCGACGACTGACCCGCAGGAGGCCTACGCGAGCGCGGAGTTCGCCATTGTGGCGACGCCCACGAACTACGATTCTGAGCGCAACTTCTTCGACACCTCGTCGGTGGAGGCCGCCATCGCCGCCATCCGCAGTGTGAACCCCGTTGCGTGGATTGTGATCAAATCTACCATCCCGGTGGGCTACACCGTCGCGCTGCGTGAGCGCCTGGGCGATTCTCGTATCGTGTTCAGCCCGGAGTTCCTGCGCGAGAGCAAGGCGCTCTATGACAACCTGCACCCCAGCCGCATCGTGGTGGGAGCGCCGAAGGACGACGACGAGGCCGTGGCGGCTTCGAAGCAGTTCGCCGACCTGCTGGCGCATGGTGCCGACCCCGTCGAGCTGGAGCGTGAAAACGCCGACGGCACCGTGGGCATCCCGCGCCTGGTGCTCGGGGCTACCGAGGCCGAGGCCGTGAAGCTGTTCGCCAACACGTACCTGGCGTTGCGCGTGGCCTACTTCAATGAGCTCGACACCTATTGCGAGGCGCGTGGGCTTAACGCCGCCGACGTCATCGGAGGTGTGTGTCTGGAGCCGCGCATCGGCAGTTACTACAACAACCCCAGCTTCGGCTACGGCGGCTACTGCTTGCCCAAGGACACTAAGCAGCTGCTGGCCAACTACAAGGACGTGCCGCAGAACCTCATCGAGGCGATCGTGGAGTCCAACCGCACGCGCAAGGACTTCGTGGCCGAGCAGGTGGTCGACCGCGTGATGTCGCTGGTGTACGAGGGCGAGTCCAAGCCGGTCGTGGGCGTGTACCGTCTGACCATGAAGTCGAACTCGGACAACTTCCGCGCCTCGTCGATTCAGGGCATCATGAAGCGCGTCAAGGCCAAGGGCATTCCCGTGGTGGTTTACGAGCCCACGCTGGACGCTCCAGAGTTCTTCGGCAGCGAGGTGACGCACGATCTTGAGGCCTTCAAACAACGCTGCGACGTGATCGTGGCCAACCGCTGGAGCGACGATCTGGCCGACGTGGCCGACAAAATCTATACCCGCGATTTATTTAAGCGAGATTAATTATGACCTCATCTGGACTTGCAAAGGATTTCTACAGGTGTGCTTTGAATGCATCCTCTGTGATTCTCGGCATTGAAACAACGAAAAAACTGGATTCTCGTTTTCGCTTTGGGCGTAAGCTCGATTTAGAGAATCCCAAAACCCTCTCAGATAAGATTTGTTGGATTGAGCTGAATGCGGATCAAACGCTTGCAGCTCGTTGCACTGATAAATATGCCGTTCGCTCTTATGTTGAGAATAAGGGGCTTGGGGGCATCTTGATTCCTCTTATAGGGGGACCATGGACCAATGTCTCAGATATTGACATTGATAATCTGCCTGATCAGTTCGTTCTCAAGGCTACGCATGGTTGCGAAATGAACTATATTTGCAAGGATAAATCAAAGTTAGACCGCAATGACCTCTTGAACAAGGCTAGCCAATGGCTGAAAGAAGATTACCCGCGCGCCTGCATCGAGCCGCACTATAAGCTTGTTCCCCATCGCGTCTACGCCGAGGCGTTCGTCGGCGGCATGGATGACACGGTGGACTACAAGTTCCACTGCATCAATGGTGAGCCGCGCTTCTGCCTTACGTGCAGCGAACGCGAGAGCGCGGGCGGCCTCAAGCTCAACCTCTACGACCTCGAGTGGCAGCCCATGGAGGGACTGCAAGGGCCGATGAAAAACGACAAGGAAATCGCTCGCCCTGCGCTTCTCGATGGCATGCTCGCCGTGGTGCGGACGCTCGCGGAGGGCTTCGACTTCGTGCGTGTGGACCTCTACGAGCACGAGGGCCGTGTCTACTTCGGCGAGATGACGTTCTCGCCCGCATGTGGCGTTTTCCCCTACTTCACTGATTCTTTCGTGGTGAAGTGGGGTGAGACGCTGCATGTCAAAGGGCTCGACTAAGAAAATCGGCCTCATTGGGCGTATTGATCCTGATTGCAGGCTCTTCGATGGTCAGACGGTGAAGACTCGCATGATGTATCGGCTGCTGTGCGAGATGTATGGCGAAGAATCCATCGTCACGGTTGATACGTATGACTACAAACACCGTGCCCCTGTGGTAATGGCAAATTTTGCCCGGTGTCTGGCGACATGCGATCGGCTCGTCGTTCTCCTTTCGACAAATGGACGCCGCGTTTTCTTTCCTTTGCTCTCTTTTGCTTCGAAATATATGGGTAAGAAGGTTTATCACAACCTGATTGGCGGCTGGCTAGCCAGTAATCTTGAGAAGTATCCCAAATGGGTCAACTATCTGAACTCCTTTGAGGTCAACTGGGTTGAAGCGCATGCGCTTGTCGAACGCCTTACTGTAAAAGGCGTTCGAAATGCGGAATACTTACCGAATTTTAAGTATTTTTCAGGCAGCAAAGCTCAAGCAAATCATCGTTCTGGCGAATTTCGCTTCTGCACATTCAGTCGCGTGATGGAGCAAAAGGGAATTACCGATGCCATGACGGCCGTTGAGCAGCTCTGTTCCGAAGGGAAACAGTGCCGCTTGGATGTATATGGACCGATTGATGATGGTTACAAGCAAGACTTCGAGCGAATCATCAAGTCAAGCCCTCATGTCGAGTACAAAGGATGTGCGGCACCCGAGGAAAGCGTTCAGATTGTTGCGGGCTACGACGCACTCCTGTTTCCGACCAAATGGAAGCTTGAGGGCATACCAGGGACGATTATCGATGCATTGACTGCCGGTGTTCCAGTAATTGCCAGCAAATGGCAATACTACGATGAGATGCTTGAAGACGGTGTTACTGGATTCGGATGCGAGATGGGCTCCCAGAACGAACTGACGGGTGCCATGCGGCGATACATCGCGCTTGAAGATACGAGAAGGACGGCGATGAGAGAAGCCTGCCTGAAGCGAGCGCAAGCGTATAGTCCCGAAGTCGTTGGTGAAATCGTTTGCAGGGAGCTTTCTAGGTGAAAATGAACATGAACTTGTGCTACTTGCGCGGTGGCTCCGTTTGGCGTCTCGTCGGCGAACTCTTCGCCCGCATGTGCGAGCGGATCGAGGGGGAGTGGGGTAAAGAATCATGAAGGCGCTTATCCATTTCCCAATCGATCAGGTGGCCCCAACGGGTGGTCCAGCGGGCTACCTGTACAACCTGAGGCAGGGGCTGGACGAGATGGGTGTGAGAGGTATCGACTTTCTGCCCGCCGCAGGGGCGCAGTTGGAGAAGAACGCCCTGCTGCGCAAGGTGACCCCTGATAGGGTCAAGGATCTCCGACGCGTTCGGAACCTCATGGCGCTGCCGACAAAGAGCTTGCCTGCCCCCGTTGGCTATTCGGCCTACGATGCGATTCACTTCCACTCGACCGAGGACCTCTATGTGAGGCGCGAGGCCCTCGAGAGCTATCGCGGCAAGGTGCTGCTTACCTCGCACTCGCCGCTCGTGTATCACAAGGAGCTGATTGGCCGCCTCAATCCTAGGGATGCCAAGAGACATACCGAGAAGCTTGCAAACCTTGAGGTTATCGACCGCTACGCTTTCGAGCGGGCGGACATCGTGGTTTTCCCTTGTCCAGAGGCCGAGGAACCCTACTTCCATACTTGGGGTGCGTACCCGGAGGTGCGTGACGAGGCGAAGCTGCGCTACCTGCCTACTGGCATCCGGGGGTGTGCAGCCAAAGCTTCGCGCGCTGAGGTCCGCGCTCGTTACGGAATCCCGGGGGACGCCTTCCTCATGTGTTACGTGGGCAGACACAATTCCGTGAAGGGCTACGATGCGCTTGTCGAGGCGACGCTGCCCATGCTCGATGACCCTAATGCGTGGATGCTCGTCGCGGGCAAACAGGGACCGCTCTTCGCGCCCGAGCACTCCAGGTGGGTAGAGGCTGGCTGGACGGATGACCCGCATTCGCTTATCGCGGCGGCCGACGTGTTTGTGCTGCCGAATAAAGAAACTTACTTCGATCTCGTGCTGCTGGAAGTCCTCTCACTCGGCACGCCGGTGGTGGCGACGAGAACCGGTGGCAACAGGTACTTCGATGGTCTGAGCGAGGGTATCGTGCTCTGCGAGGGAGCCGGGAGCTTTGCTGCGGGCGTGCGGCGCGTGCGCGAGGCGGGCGTTGCCGGACGCATGTCCATGGTAGAGGCGAACAGGCGGCTGTTTGCGAAGAGGTTCACCTGCGGGGAGTTCGCGCGGGGCTATTGCGAACTTTTGGAGGCTGTCACTGACGGGGGTGTGCGCTGACGTGGGAACCGTCCAGACCATAACCTTTTACCTCGCTGTGTTTGCCGCCGCGCTGCTCCTGACGAGGCGCTCAGAGACGACGGGCCGGCCGCACGGCCTCGCCGCCGCAACGCTGCTGCTCGTGCTCATTTCGGGGCTTCGCGCCTACAGCGTTGGTGTCGACACGAGCCTCTACCAGATTGGCACGGAGTATTTCTTCCGTAACGGGGAGATCTACTGGCGCTATAGCTTTGCCTACGGCTACGGCGTGTTTACGAGCACGGTTCTTCACATATGGGACGATTACACGGTGCTTCTTGTCATCCAGGCGCTCATAACCAACGGCCTCATTGCCGCGCGGTTCTGGGATTTCAGGCACGGCGCATCTTTGACGTTCATGATGCTCGGATACCTCTGCACCGCATACCTTATGACGCTCTGCATCATCTGCCAGTTCGTCGCCGTGTCGATAGTCTTCTACTTCTCTAGGTTCCTCGAAAGGGGGCACCCCTTGCTCTATCTGGCCGGTGTGGCTCTTGCTACCTCGATTCACGCCTCAGGCATAATCTCCATCCTCGCCGTTCTCCCGTTCATGCTCAAGTTCCGGGGTGTCAGCGCGCGAAGGGGGCTTCTGCAGGCCATTGGCTGCGCGGCCCTCGGGGCTGGGCTCGCCTTTGCATGGGGTTCGCTTGTGGATAGCTACTCCTTCTACAACACGAGCGCTAGGGCCTCGTCTGTCGGGCTCATGGTGTTCGTGCAGGTATTTGTGCTCATCGGAGCCCTCCTGCTGGCTGGTTATTTTAAGGGCGCAGGTGAAGGCGAAGGCACCGAACTTAGATCGGTGCTTATGAGTCATGCGCCGCACTCGCTGTTCCAGTACGTCGTGGCGCTCGGCCTGTCGTCGTCCTCCTACGTGATAGGCAACGCGGGACGAATCTCCTATTACTACATTCTCTTCGGGCCCGTTGTCTACGGTGTGATAGCGAAGCAATCTCGGACATCTAGGTCTGCGTTTGCCTGCAGCTTCCTTTTGGCTGTCTGGCTGGTCGCTTATCTCGCCTACGTGTTCTTCATGCACGATGGCCTCGGCATTCTTTCCTACTCTTTCTTCTGGTGGTGATTGGGTTGCAGATAAAGGTATCCAAAAGCGACGTACTCTGGAACTACGCGGGCACCATTGTGTCCATGTCGAGCAACTTCGTGCTGCTGCCGTTCCTCATGGCGTTCCTCTCCGACGAGATGTTGGGCCTGTGGTACGTCTTTGTTGCCGTGGGCAACCTCGTCATGCTGTTCGAGTTCGGGTTCAACCCCACCTTCTCGCGCAACTTCGCCTTCTGCTGGGCGGGTGCGCGCCGCTTGACACGCGAGGGGCGCGACTCCGAGGTTGGCGACGAGGCGGACCCGGCTCTGCTCTCCTGTCTAATTGCCGCGTGCAAGATGGTGTACGGGCGCGTGACCCTCGTCGCCCTGGCCGTGCTCGCTGTTCCCGGGACAGCGTACGTGCTCCACGTGTCTGCGGGGCTCGATGTTGCCGAAGTACTCGCCTCATGGACCGTCTACGCGGCCGCGGTGCTGCTCAACCTTTACTTCCTCTATTATGCCGCGATGCTGCGCGGCATCGGCTCCATCGCGGCCGACAACAAGATAAAGATCGCCTCGAAGGCCTCGCAGCTCGCCGTGACCGCGCTGCTACTCTTTATGGGCCTCGGGCTCTTTGGGGCGGCAGTCGGCTTCATGGTCAACTCCGTTCTTTACCGCGTCCTGGGCTCGCGCGCCTTCTGGCGAGACCGGCGCGTGGCGGCGATGGGCGTGCGCGATACTCTCGTCGACAGAGCCGAGGTCCGCGAGGTGTACAGGACGATCTCCTACAACGCCTACAAGGACGGCGCGGTCCAAGTCGCAAACTACGCCTCGACGCAGGCGAGCACGCTCATATGCTCGGCGATGCTGGGACTCGCGGAGTCCGGGGCGTTCTCGATAGCGCTCCAGTTCGCCAACGCTATCGGCAACCTGGGGCTCGCGCTCGCCAACTCGTACCGCCCGATGATCCAGTCCGCCTACCAGCGCGGGGACAATGGGTTGATTCGACGTGCGGCCGGAAAGGGTGCCGTTGTCTACCTCGCGATATACGTCGCAGGGTACCTGGGCGTGCTCGTCGTTGTGTACCCCTTGCTTGCCGTGTTTAAGCCCGGCTCCTCGTTCAGCCCCCTCGTTTACAGCGGCGTGAGCATGTACTTACTGCTCTACGACTGGCACTCGCTGTTCGCCTCGATGCTCTGCAACATGAACAAGATCCCCTACACGGGAGCCTATATCGCGACCTCAGCGTGCGGCCTTGCGCTCAGCGTGGCCCTCATCAAAACGGCTGGCCTGGGCGTCTGGGGGCTTGTTTTGGGGCTGGCCCTGCCCCAGCTCGTCTACAACAACTGGAAGTGGCCTCAGGCCGCTGCGCGGGAGATGGGTACGACCGTGCCCGCCTTACTTCGGCTGGGGGCCGAATCTCTCCTATGCAGGAAGGGGAAGTGAGATGGCATTCGCGGACTTCTTGGACGATTGCTACCGCTACACGGGGAGAAGGGTCATACCCGTGGGGCTGCTGCTTCGTGACCATTCGCTGCGCTACCTGATGTGCCTGAGGGGGGGGGTGCTTCTGATGCCGTTGCGAAAGCGCATGCAGACGAAGTACGGCCTCGAGCTTGGCAAGGGTGCGAACATTGCCCCGGGGCTTTACTTGGGGCATCCCTACGGCATAACCGTGAACCCGAAAGCCCGTATCGGCAGGAATTGCAACCTGCACAAGGGCTGCACCATAGGCCAGGAGAACAGGGGCGTACGGAAGGGCGCGCCGACGCTCGGCGAGCGTGTGTGGGTTGGTGCGCATGCGACGGTGGTCGGTGCCGTAACTATCGGGGATGACGTGCTGGTAGCCCCCAACGCGTACGTGAACTGCGACGTCCCGCCCCACTCCATCGTGCTCGGCAATCCATGCAGGGTCATCCCGCGCTACAACGCGACGGAGGGCTATGTGGAGAGGCTGGTGTGAGGGCGGCCCGATTTCCATTGCAAGCATGTGCTGGCGAATGCCGAGCGAGATGAGGCATTCTGACGGAGGTTTTGTTTGACATGAGGGACTTATCCATAGAAGTTGTACGCAGGTGCATGAACAGATGCCTTCACTGCTCTTCAAGATCATGCCCTGGAGCAGAGGAGACCCTCGGTCTGCCGCTTCTCGAGGCGCTCTCTGAAGAACTCGGACGATTGAGCGTGGGGAGAGTGTGCCTTTCCGGCGGCGAGCCCCTCCTCCATCCAGACATCGTGCGAATCGTTGAGGCGATGTCAAGACGAGGGGTTGAGGTCGTCGTCTACAGCAGCGGCATTGTCCAGCACGAAGGGAAGGCCGCGCCAATTTCCAGCTTGCTTGCGGAACAGCTTTCGGAGGCAGGTCTTTCCGGCGTCGTTTTCAACATGCCGGCCGTGACACCCCAGGCCTATGACTGGGTTATGGGTTCGACGGGGAGGTTCCCCATCTTGCTGGAAAGCATCGAGAGCATGAGCGGCGCCGGCATTCGCTGCGAAGCGCATTTCGTCCCTATGAGACCCAACCTTGAAGAGATTGACAAAGTTGTAATGCTCGCGGACAGGCTCGGGCTGGCTCGTCTGAGCTTCTTGAAGCTCGTGTCTCACGGGCGGGCGGCAGACAACAGAGAGACGTTGGAGCTATCGGACGGTCAGACGCGGCTGCTTGTGGAGAAGCTTGAAACACTAAGGCGAGCCTACCCCGATTTGATTAGGGTAGGGATACCGCTCTCTCCTGCGGAGTCCCCCTGCGCCAGCTGCCATGCAGTTGGTGGCAAGCTCTACGTGAAGTTCGACGGGTCAGTCTACGGTTGCGAGGCATTCAAATACATCAACTTCGTCGGCGAGAAAGGAACAAGCATCGCGCCCATGAAGCTCGGGGATGCCTCAATGAGCCAAATCATCGAGACGTCGGAGCATCTTGCCCGATGTGTTGAACTCATTAAGACGTATGGGCCTGGAGTCGGTGGGTCCGAACCCTGCCCCGTGCAAGAGTACTTGAAGCACCAAGAGAGAGGAACCGCAAAATGAGCGTTAGCGTGGCCAGGAGGGGCGGGACTCAGACCTACGCCATAGATGACAAGACCATGATCGAATCGGCGACCTTGCTAGAGGGGTTTGTCTTGCAAGAGGCTGAGAAGCTCGGCTATGTACCGGACGAAAAGGGCGAACTGCCCTTTCCCTACCCATTGGATGCGGAGATAATCGGTCGTGGGCGGTCGGGCGGCGTCCTCAAGGAGCTGCTCGTTGGTGATTCGCACGAGATTCCGTATTCGCAGTCGGAGCACCTCGACGGCCTCTGGGAGAGGCTGATCGATAAGTCCATCTGTTGTCTGCGCTTTTTCGACAAACGAGAGCCGTTCCACGATGACCACGAGCTGCCCATCGTTGCATACGGCATGGATTCTCTCCGCGACTATCGCGATCGATACACGGCATTCGAGGGGCTTATGTATGGTTCCAGCCCCTACTACAGGGACCATGTGTTCCACGTATTCCGAGTGTGGCTCCTCGGGGTGTTCGCCCTCACTCAAGATGCGGCAACCGGTGATGCGGCGGACAAGAAGCAGAAGCTTGCGGGTATCCTGAGGCTCGACGGCGGCTCCGATTTCCTGAAGGGCAACTTCTTCGAGGTCATGAGCATGTGGACCATCGCGGCGCTCTGTCACGATCTCGGCTACCCGCTCGAGAAGGCCGAGCAGATACTCGGCAAGACCAAGGACATGATGAGGGAGTTCATTCCAAACCCGAACGTCCTCAACAACTTCTCCTTCACGGGAACCCAGGACAACATCAACGACTACGTGCTCAAGTTTATGAGCACAAAGATGGTGAGAGTGGAAGGCGACAAACCCACAGACTCGGAAACGGATGGGTGCAGGTTCTACGGGAGGATTCAGCCGAAGTACTACCTCAAGTATGCGAAGTCGCTTGAGCGCTTCAAGCACGGCGTCATAGCCTCCGTCATCATCTATAAGATGCTCCTGTTCTTCCTCGAGTCAGACTTCAACATGAACGACGACCATGTCTACTCCCAGGAAGACGCGCGGCAGTTCTACATCAGGCGCGAGATCCTGAGGGCTATCGCCTCGCATACCTGTTCCGACGCTTACAGCATCCATCTCGTCACGCTCCCCAGCATCCTGTTCGTGTGCGATGAGCTCCAAGAGTGGGGGCGCAAGACTTGGGGCGACATCTACTCCGGCGGTCCGGCCAGAGAAGTGGGACTCATCATCACGAGGCTTGACGAGGATGGGATCGAGATAGAGGAGACGATGAAGCGCGAGGAAGCAAGCGATGTGGCGGCGGAAGCCGACATCGTAAAGCGTGTCTTCGAGTCACAGTACTCACTCTACAAGACGAAGTTTCGCGATGGGCAAGATACAGCGAAGCGGGACTTCAGTATTCGCAAGACAATGACGATCTCACTTCGTGAGCAGGGAGCTGCGGTGAACAGCATCGAAATCGTCTACGAAATCCCAGCCAAGGGACAGAGTTCCTTCATAGCCTCGCGGAAGGGGGATGCATCTCGTCGAAGTCAACTGAAGGGTGAAATCGAGAAGAGGCTGTCCGGGGCCCTGTACTACAGCGATTTCTCCTTTGCGTAGGAGCGTGCGATGAAGTTGGTGCTGAGCCGCAAGGGCCTCGACTCGTCATTCGGGTCGTTCCCGAGCCCGGTGTTGCCGGACGGAAGAATGCTGCCGCTCTTCATTCCCGACTCTTCGGATTCAAGGGGACTTCCCACATACGACGAGCTTTGGCACGGCGGCTTATGCTTGGGCAGCGCCGTGGAGTCGCTTAGCCGCTCGAAGATTCGGGGCTCTGGGACGGCGCACGTTGACCCAGACCTCGATTGGGAAACAATGCCGAGGCCGGAAGGTTGGCGCCCGGCGTTCGGCCAGCACGGGTCGGCCCTCCGCCATCTAGAGAACCAGTGCGTGGGCATCGGCGATTTGTTCCTGTTCTTTGGATGGTTCAGGAACGCTGTCTGGCAGGCTGGAAAGCTCAGATATGAAGATGGGTCACCCGACTTCCAGGCGTTGTATGGGTGGCTGCAGGTTGGTTCAATCGTAGACGCGAACTCGCCGGCCCGAGAGGAATGGCTGGAACCCCATCCGCACTTCCAGAGGCCGGAGTTTGGGGCGCACAACAAGGTTTTCGTGGCTTCGGACGAGCTTTGCGTCGGGGGCTGCGGGCTCGGGGTTCCCGGTGGCGGCGTATTCCCAAGGCTGCACGATGCCCTCGTTCTCACGGAGCCAGGCAAATCGAGGTCAAACTGGTCGCTCCCCGCTTTCTTTTATCCCGCTGGAAGGAAGCCTCTAACATACCACGGCGATAAGAGCCGCTGGAAGTTGGAGGGGGATAAGGCCCTCTTACGCTCAGTCGGGCGCGGGCAGGAGTTCGTCCTTGACTGTGACGAGTATCCGGAGATCTTAGATTGGCTTCAGCGCGACATTTTCGACAACGTTCTTTGTTTCTAATGGGTTCAGCAGGCCGAGGCAGTGAAGTGGAGGAATGGATGAGCACAGCTGCAGAACCGACAACGTTCACGGTAGAATCGGGCTGACGAGGATTGAGGGGGACCTCGCACACAAGCCGGTGTTCAACAGGCTGCACCACGTCTACCAGAACTCGAGCGCGTTTCTCATCTGGAGGAGTGTTCGCACGCAGAGCTTGCTTTGGCAGATTGCGCACCTAACAAGGGCGTTCTCAACTAAGTCTTCTGCGTTTCAATTGCATTGACTATTGCTGAATGCATCGCGTTGGCTGCTTTACTTGTCTACTCATTATCCGGTTTCTCGTGAACAACAATTTGGCCTGTGGGTTTATTGAAGCCGCCCAAGGTGGATCGATGCTCGTCGGAGAATGGTTTTCCCAACAGTGCTTAAGTCCCTTAATTTGGATTTCCCAGTCTCCCTGCAACGCGCCTGCAACGTGTGTCGTAGCAGTCATCGCCTAGATGTTTCTTGCGATTTATGCGCTGTTTAGGAACATGAATTGCTACGACATTAACATGCCATTTCTTGAGATCTTTCTAAATGCCGTCAAGGGCACGGCGCTGAAACTATCCACAGCGGTCTTGGGTGAACACACGATACATGTGCTGTGCGAGAAGAAGGGGAGTGACGACGAGATGAAATCCTCTGCGAGTAGCATAAGAGAATAGACGAAACGCTGCTCGTTAGAGTTCCTTTGAAGGATAAACTTGATCTGGGATAATTGAATCGGTGCAGGGGGAGATTGACGTGGTGCAGCGTAAGTATGATAGCTTTGCCGTTGGAGTACTAAATGACGGCAATGCGTCGGTGCACATTGATCTGTCTATCAATGTGTGGGCTGATGTCAGGCATTCTTCTGAAATAGATTTCGGTATTCAAATCCCACACAAGGATGATGTCTCGGGGTTTTTCATCTTCGTTCCTTTTGAAATTGAAAAGAATGAAGTTGTTGACCTGTCTTCCTCGTTTCGTGATAGCGAATTCAATCAAGTCTTATTCAATCGGGACTGCGAAACCATATGCCGTCTTGACCGAACGGTAGTTACGGATGACTGCGGTAACTCATTATTGATCCTTCCTATTTCGCAGAACGAAAGACTGGCCGTTGACAATCTTGAGGGAGGATCTTTACTTTTGTTTCGTTTTGACCCCTCGGTTCTCGACGATTACTCATTTTTGTACTTTAGAATGCGATTGCCTTATGTATCGCTTGACGACTTGCTGTCTGGTCCCGATGATATGAGAGAAGTGATAACAGGACCTATTGTTCCCTTTCGTACTATGAACTCAATTGCCGTCAATCAGGTTAGAGGTCTTCCGAGTTCAGTCGTTCATAGGCTCATTGATTCGAAAACCGAAATTGGTGAAACGCATATCGCGGTAATTGCTCCGCGGCAATGGGAGGTAAATTCCTTTCTTACGCCGTATAGGGTTAGGCCGTTGGAGAACGTTGCCTGGGAAGAATATCAGCCCCGATTGAAAGGCGGCATTGTTAACCTACACTCAGAAAGCTGCGATATGTTCGTATATCAGTGGCTCATACCTGACAGCACTACTTCGTTACAGCTAGAGTTTTCGCGGAAACGTATCACCTTTCTTACTTTGCTTTTTTACCTCGCTATTCTTATTCTATTAAACCTTTTAAGCGAAGTTTTGATTCGTTTGGTTTTGTGATCGCCGAATAGGGCGTCCTATATATGATTGGATTGTCATGACGAAGAGTACGGTAGCCACGCTTAAAATTCGACCATCTATTTTCGATTTGATTCGCAATGGTGTAAAAGAATATGAAATCAGGGACTCTTCGTTAGAGGGAGTCGATGTTATATGCTATTTGGATAGCGAGACGGGCGCATTCCTCGGGTCTTTTGTTGTTGGTGACGTTGAGTGCGTTGACCGAGGCGACGACCAGCAGACTATTGAACGTTCCGGGGTTAATGTAGAAACCTTCTATGACTTGTTTCCTCCTGTTTCGGTTGGGGGGCCTGAAGTTTTGTGGGTTGCCAAACTTCAAAATCCCGTTGATATCAATGATGCATTAGGGATTGGTTGAGACTATGGTTCAAGACGATTACATCCAATCGCTACCGTTTTCGGAAGTAAACCTGGACGACTCCTTTTTCGATAGCCTCAGATGCTCCTATGTTGGTTTTGATGAATGGTTTAACAGAAAAGCGTTAAGCGGAGAGCACGCCCATTTCGCATTTGACTCATCTGATAGTCTAATTGCGATGCTTTATCTGAAAGTGGAAAACGGTCTTGAGGAGGGTGTTACTCCTCGGATGGACTCTCCTCGTCTGAAGATTGGTACATTTAAGGTCGATTTCGATCATCATACGGGAATTGGAAAACGCCTGCTTGCAATTGCTTTACGCGAATTTGCCAGATCTGGACAGGATTTCGTTTACGTCACAATGCATGAAAACGAAAACACCTCTTCGCTGGCTGAGTTGCTATACAAATATGGATTTAGTTTTTGGGGATTCAAATATCAGGAGACGGTTCTGTACAAGACTCGTTTCTGTTCTGATGATGACGCTTTCATTCGTTATCCGTTCATTAGTCGGTCAGTGGGCAACTGCTGGTTATTGTCTATACGCCCTGAATACCATAAGAAGTTATTCGGTGATGTTCATTTAACAAGTGAGTCAGGCCAGCCGATTATTGACGAAAGATGCTTGAACTCGATTGAAAAAATATACCTATCCGGTGCCCTAAATGCATCGGAATTGGCTGTAGGTGATAAGGTTCTTATTTACCGAACTAGCGACAATAAGGGATCCGCTTATTATCGTTCGGTCGTTACGTCAGTGTGTACTGTAGTTAAGGTAATCAATCTTAACTCTTTCAGGGATGAGGGAGATTTCCTGTATAAGGTTCGCGGTAAAACGCTTTTCACAATAGAAGAATTGAGGCGCTTCTGGCAAACGAAAAGGTATCCTTGGTTGATATGCCTTCTGTTCAACTTCCCGCTGGAGCGTTATCCTAACCGCAAGCAATTGTTGGATTGCGGGTTTATTGATACTGGGCATCTTGTTTGCGAGCGTATATCTCAAAATACCATGGATGGAATAATGGCGCTGGGGAATGTCAATGAAAGCTTTATTGTCGATTAAATCTGAGTTTGTGAAGCGGATCATTTCTGGTGAAAAAAAATACGAATACCGGCGTCGTATTTTTGCCCGCGACGATGTCGAAGCGATTGTAATTTATGAGACACTTCCGGTTGGTCGTGTTGTTGCGGAAGTTGACATCGAAAAGGTTATCAAGGATACTCCATCCGCACTGTGGGAGGAAACTCAAAGCGATTCGGGAATTACTGAACAGTTTTTCTTTTCATATTTTTCTGGACTTGAGCAAGCCTGTGCTATTGAGCTCGGTAACGTCAGACTTTTCGATAACCCGCTTTTACTGTCTGAATACAATCCCGATTTGACACATGCCCCGCAGTCATTTGTTTACGTTGAATAAGGGAGTTCATTTGTAATTGCTATGCGGCACCGCTGCTATTGCGCTACGGCACTGGAGCCGATGTGGGCTCCGTTGGCAATTTGTTGCTGGCGGTCTGCCTATGCAGTTGGGGTGTACAAGATACTTCGGCAAGAATAGCGTCATGGGCTCATAGCCGCGGGGAATAGCGTGTCTTTTACTGGGTTGTTGGGGCTGAATATCACACAACGGCACTGTCGATATTGCGCTGGGCACCGGGGCCGAAACCGATCGCGGTGCCTTTTTGTAGCTTGAGGCCAGCTCCGTAGTGCTATCGCTCGCTAAATACTTCACAGTGAAGCCTATCTGCGTTCAGTATGCAGAAAGCAAACGGAAATACCTTAAAAGTGACTGCCTCGCGCTGGATCCGTCTGAGCGCTTCGATTATATCGTGGGCATCTTTTCCGAGGGCTCCCTGCGGCGTTTCTCTGATTACCTTGATGCAGACATCTCTATGATGACCGTTCACTCCGCTAAGGGGCTCGAGTGGGACACCGTTTTCATTCCGGGCGTTACGCGTTTCGACTGGCCTGGAGTGATTTGTTTTCAGTGCGAAAGTGCTGGTATGTGCTGGCGTTCTGCGCATGGATGCCGGATCGTGGATGCGAAGAAAATACCAGACGGGCTTATTGAGGAAATGGGCCTGCTGTACGTCGGTGTCACTCGCGCCCGCAAAGCGGTATATGTCTACGCTTCTATGCAGCGCAGGACAAATTACGGGAACTATCAGGTTGCCCGCCCCTCTTGCCTAACGTCTCTTCCGGGTATTGAGCCCGTGAGCTGGACTGTCATGGACGGGGAGGGGTAACTTCCCTGCACCATGAAATGAGCACGCTATCGGCGCGGGAGCCGTTCAGCGGCTCTGGTCAGGTTTCGCTGAGCATGCCCTGGTTGTTCTTCGACTAGAATGGATTGGCTTGGCGTTCTGTTAGGACATAATATTTATTTAATCAGCCCTGTTTGACATTGCGAAGCGGCACTACCAGTATTGCCAATTACTTTGTGCCCGTTAGTTTAGAAACCTGCCATAAGAGCAGTTTGAAGTGGAGCTTTCATGATTCGAGTTCGGAAGATAAAGTTGTCGAACCATCCTGTCCTAGGCAATCTTGAATTGGATTTTACGGATTCGTCAAATCAGGCCGTTGATACGGTAATAATCGCTGGAAATAATGGTATTGGTAAAAGCAGTTTGGTGGAGCTGCTTTATCAGATTGTGACGCGCAAGTATCACGATATGCCATGTTACGTTGATTCGATCGAAGTAGAAGTTAATGCTGAAATAAAGACGTATAAGTTCTATGTCGAAAACATTAATGAGCACGATTTTCTATACGTAAAAGATGGCCTTGGTTTTGAGGCGTGGATAGGGTCGGATAAATTCGCAGAGGTATTTCCAACTTCGGCTATTTTCTCTGATGTCGATATTAATTTTCAATCTAAACAAATTACGAATGTTACAAGCCGAAATATTGACGAGTCGGTTGAGAGCAGAAGATCCTCAAGTGATCTTCCCACGGAAATCAATCAACTCATTATCGATATACAAGCGCTTGACGATGCCGACGTTGCTAGGGCCGTTAGGAGCGATCCGGATGCGTCTTTTTCGAGCCTTCAAATCCCCCAAAGAATGCCTAGGTTTACCAATGCTTTTGATTTGATTTTTGACGACCTGAGGTACGACCGCGTTGAAAATCGCGACGGTCACAAAGAGATTCTATTTAAAAAGAATGGCCACGATGTGCGCGTGGATCAGCTTAGCTCCGGTGAAAAGCAAATAGTCTATCGTGGGTGCTTTATGATGAAAGATTCGAATGCGCTCAGAGGTTCTTTTGTTTTTATTGATGAGCCAGAAATTAGCCTTCATCCTTCTTGGCAGGAGAAGATTCTTCACTTTTATAAATCGCTATTTCAGGATGAAGAAGGGCGTCAGACTTCTCAAATTTTCTGTGTAACCCACTCGCCCTTTATTATTCATGATGAAAAAAGATACAACGACAAAGTAATCGTATTGGCCAGGAATGAATCTGGCGATGTGGTCGCACAGGCTAATCCAGAGTTTTACGGTCCTGGTACGGTTCAAGCGGTAAAGGATGCTTTCTCGGTTTCGTGGTTTGTGAGCGAAACCCCCACTGTTTATCTCGAGGGACCTACCGATGAGCAGTATTTCAACAAAGCACTTTCTTTTGCCCATACTACCAATCACCTGCGTTTTAAATGGATAGGAAAGAAGAGCCCCGATGGATCATGTGCATTTACGGGCGCGCCATCGCTTAAAAAGGCTGCCGCTTATTTGGATGCAAATCCTCCATCGGTCTTCACTGCTTTCCTGTTCGATTGCGATCAAAAGATTAATGAGTGTTTAAGCAACAATGTGGTAATTACGAAAATAGAAACTTACAAATCCAGAAAGCACTTTATGAAGGGAATCGAAAATGCCCTAGTGCTGGATGACGATTTCGATACGTCGGCTTTTTATCAGGAAAAGCAAACCTTTGGAGACTATGGCGATAAAAAGGTGATTTCCGAGTTTCAAAAGCAAGCCTTTTGTGATCATATTTGCTCTCTGCCAGAAGGGGAGCTCAGACCAATTTTGACGCATCTAATTGAGGTAATCGAGCGTATTGATAAGCAAATCACGATTGCTAAAGAGCAGAAATAACTACGGGCATTACATCGCGCGCCGAATACTTAATGTAATTCCTGTATGCACCGCATTAGCGATGAATTTAGGGTATTATGCCAGTAGTGATGCAGTCGTCGTGGACTCTAAGTGAGGC
>OIYV01000629.1_pt1 | contig 19586 bp, 17 predicted proteins | sample 1588251 | NCBI WGS metagenome assembly OIYV01 (sample SAMN03283282) | human gut metagenome | biome: human-associated habitat; material: feces | host: Homo sapiens | place: Peru | collected 2012
CAGCGGTTGTAGGCTGCTTTTCTGCGGCGTTATCCGCATTCTCCGCACCCGCCCGCTCAGGAGCGACGCTGCTCTCGGATGTATCGCCTCCATCTTCTGTTTGCGGCAGCAGGGATTCGGCCTCCGTGCGCTCCTCTTCGTTCTGCTCGGCCTGACTTGCTGCATAGGCAGAGACCTTGGTGTTGGACTCAGACGAATCCGAGACCGGTGCCGGCTGGACTGCGCAGCCTAACAGACACACGGCACTCAAAATAAGTGAAACTAAACGCATTCTTTTTCTCCTCATGGGCGTTCTCTCCTTTACGTAAATATCGCAGCACTGTTTAATGTGCTTTGAAGATATTTACGACTGGAGCCTCGCCTTTTTCAACACTATGTACTGTTGTTTGGGTTTTGCGGTGATTGCATTTGCCGCTCGGGCGCGAAACGCTGCTCTGCCTACCACATATAAAACACCCTCTTCCTGTATGCGAAAGACCGCCGAGTTACCACCCGGCGGTCTTTACAATTTTGACTGTACCAAGTATAGCACATGGTGATTTACGGCGAAATCGCAAAACAGTGCCAATCCATTGCCATACCCTGCCGATACCGTGTCAGATCAGACATGCTGCTTGATAATTCGGGTGATGATCCCCAGCGCAACGCCATGTTCCTCATCCAGGTGGGTAACGGCAAAGCTGACATCATCCTTTCGTCCGGGTCTGCGCCGATCATAGCAGGAATGTGCTATGGCATTGGCACCGTTGCTGAGACGGATATACACAACGCCCTTATGGATATGGGTGACCTTCCCGGCATATTTGCCCTGAATACGGCATTTCTGGAGATTGTCATTCTTGCTGTTGCCGGATACGCTTTTGATGTCGGCTTTAATTCTGATGTGCTCCGGCTCTGTGCGGTCAATCTCCAGCACGCGTACCAGAGTCTTGTCGCCCACAGCATAGCGGTCATGGGCATCGCCGATCCAGTCCCACGAAAGATCGCGAGCCAGAATGGATGTCTCCACGCCAAACACTTCGACCCGGACGACCTGCTCCGCCACGGCGATCACACGGGCTTCTACCACGCGTCCGTCATAGATACGATACTGTCCGTCACTGTCCTTACCGAAATAGTAGATCTGCTGCTTCTTCAGCATGGCATCCTTTCGGCTGGCAACAACGGTTCGGCTTTTGGCGTCAATGCCCTTGACCATAAGATCCACCTCTGCGCCCAGCATCTTATTGAGGATCTTCTGGTGTCGGAGGATCATCTCATTATAGTCAGCACCGTACATATCTGCCGGGAAGTCCAGCACCATCTCCTTCAAGGGGATCACAATGCGGAATCCCTTGTAGTCCACAATGGCAATGGTTTTCCCCGCCTCCGTTCTTTCAATGCCGCTCAGCATACCGGAGAGCATGCGCCGGGTGCGGTAGGCATTGTGGATCTCGTGCCAGATAATGTCCTCCATCTGCGCCTGCGTTTCCGCTTCGCCCCGGGCATCCAAAGTCAAAATATCTCTCTGTTGGACAGCGGCAGGGGCAGGTTCAGCAGCGGCGACAGCATCCTCAGTAGGCGGCGTAGTCTGTTTCTCTACCTCTACCGTCTTTTTTGCAGCGGTTCGTTTGCGGACGGTGCGCTTCGGCTTTTCAGAGGGCTGGGGATCCTCCGGCACAGTCACCACTTCCGCAGGCTCAGCGAGAACACTCTCTGTAGGTACAGTATCCTCCACAACAGGATCGGCTGCGGTTTCCGGCAAACACTCTTCTGTCACCGGCTGTTCCGCCGTCTCCTCCGGGACGATGGGCAGCACCGGTGCTTCCGGTATCACGGCAAGTTCTTCTGTTTTCTTTCTCGGCATATTACTTTCCTCCTTAGCTCACATTTTGGTTGACATGATGGAATCCTTATCGGTTTTTACAAACTCACTGCGCCTGTTCGGCACCTTCTTTGACTTAATAGGCTGCTCTGTTTGTTTCGGCGCGGGTGAAAACACAGGGCTTTTACGCCATTCCGGGATATGGGCGGAGGCCTTGCAGTCCCGCAGTTTCTTTGCCTCGTAGTGATTGGTATAGTCGTACTTATCTACCTGCAGCACCTTGTTGCCGCGTGCGATAACCAGCGCGCGGTTTACCGGCAGGCGCAGCACCTCATCCATAGTCAGTAGCTTGCGCTTGCCCACGCCGCTGGTTTCACGGAACTCCGGCGTGTAGTTGCTGATACGCCATGTACCCAACTGCTTGGCCTTGCTGGAGACATGGACGCTGACCTCCCCGGTGCGGTCACTGAGGAATTTGGCAGTCAGCTCATCGGTGCAGCCCAGTGCAAGCTGATAGTCGCAGCAGCCCAATATCTCCTGCCATTGGTTGTAGGGATACCGGTTCTGCAAGCCCGCCAGATTCTGAAACACGCAGCTCATGCTGACGCCCCGCGAGCGGATCACACTGATCTTCCGGCTCAAGTCTGGAATAACGCCGCAGGCTGTCAGCTCTTCGCCCAGCACATGAACGGGGACTGGCAGCCTGCGGTCGGCACAGTTTTTATCCGCGTAACGGATCAGCTTGATAAACGCGAAGGACAGAAACAGGGACGTGAGAAAATCAAAGGTACTGTCCTGATCGGATGTGATACAGAAATAGGCACAGGGCTGCTTGCCCGGCAGCTCCATGTCAATTTCATCATGGCTGGTGATCTGGCAGATGGGCCGATTCTGAAACACCTGCAAGCGGCTGCCCAGCCCAATGATAACGCCGCTGCGCACCGTATCTGAGGATTGGCTGAACAGCGCATAGGGTGCTCTGGCAGGATGGCTGGCAGGCAGCATGGAAAAACGGTTGTCCAGCTCCTTCTCCGCGTTCAGCACCAGCAGCTTATAGACCTCGCCGATATTCCGGCTCTCCGATGGATAGCCCAGTGCCACATATAGCACCAACGCTTTCAGCAGGTTCATCTCGGCAGCGTTCCAGAAATGGTCGCCCTTTTCGTTGCCGGTATTTCTGATGATAATGTCGCAGAAGATCTGCGCCATCAGCTCATCACCCTCAATCTCCGCCAGGCAGTTCCATGAATCAGAGTTCTCCGGCTGGATCAGGTTGAACACCTTTACCACGTAGCCCTTGCTGCGCAGATATTCGCTGGTCTTTTCGTAAAGCTCCGATTTCGGGTCAGTGATGATCAGGGACTCCTTGTGGCCGTTGCGGGCCTCGGACGCGCTTTGCAAAATGCGATTGATGCAGTAGGCTCGCGTTTTCATGGAGCCGCTGGCGCCGAACACGGCGATATTGCCGTTAAGCCGGGAGTTCTCGGGAATACACACCACCTGATTGTCCAGCTTGCCCAGTATGACGCCGCTGTGTTTGCGGATATCGGACACCAGATCAAGGACGCCCTTCATCTCCGCTTTCTCCATGAAACCAGCCGTTCCGTAGGTGCCTTTGTTGGAGTAGGTCAGGTTGCGCTCCGCGTCATACTCCCCAACATCGGAATAGCCCATGCGCATCACCATGACGATCAGCAGGCCCAGCAGCAACAGGCAAAGCCCTACGCCGATGAGCCCGCTCTTACTGAACAGTGCTTCGCAGCAGGCGGAGAAGGACAGCACCGGCGCGGCCGGGGAGCTTCCGTCGCCTGGCGTTCCGCCCGCGTCCTTCCACTGTTGATAGTTTCGGACGAATTGCGATAGATAGCCGCCGCCAAACAGCAACCCTGATAGAAATAGCGGGAGGGCGAATAGCAGAGTTCGCAGTTTCTTTTTTTCTACGGAAAAAACCTCCTCTCGAACGCAGCAAAGTCAATAGCCTGCACAACAGCCCTGTCGCCGCAGTAGCGGCGCAGCACTTCGGCCTGATGGTCGAAGCAGATCAGGATGCCATAGCGGTCCTGAAGCCGCAGTGCCGTATCGAACCGCCTGATCCGCGGCAGGTCACAGTCATAGGCAAGCAGCACCGGCGCACCCTCCGGCGTCATGGCGTCATTCTCCACTGTTTCACTCAGCTGCCGGGGCTCCAGATCAAGGAGCAGCAGCTCGCGCAGGTCATTGTCTAGTTCTTTATCACAGAGGAGGCGCAGCAGCACCTCTCCATGATGGTCGTTGGTCAGGAAGCAGAACCGCTCATAGCTGCCATCCAGAACGAAATAGTTTTTGCCACCCTGATCAGTCAGCAGCTCATAGGCCAGTTCCATGCTATCACCCAGCAGGAGACCCCGCACCGCATCCGGGTGATACTGGTGCGGCATTCGTTCACGGCACAGCACCGTCTGCATGAGTGCCTTTGTCCGCATCTCAGCTTTATAGCTCCATTTCATCAGCGCGGTGCCCATGTTGTAAACCACGTGGATATGCTGCGGTGTCAGCAAAACGCCCACGGACCGGGCACCACGGATTTTAACAAAGGTTGTCCCCATCTCCTTGATCTCACGGGATGAGTAGAAGGCAGGGGTGCAGATGCTACCAGTCGCTGTTTCACCGGGACGGAATACGCCTAGCTTTTCATCGCGGAAGATACTAACGTTGGCGTTACGCATGGTGATCAATGTCTGAGAGACACGGTGGAGTCGAAGCCTCTGCTCCGGCTCACTCCTGATGTGGTTGGTGGCACAGGCTCCGGACAGGTAGAAAGAAAACCTCTCCGGGTTGTGCTCCAGCAGCAGCTTTTTCGCCGCGGCGGTGAGCCGGTATCCACGCAGTCCGTTCTTATAGTAGGACAGCAAAAGCCGCTGACGCTTCAGCGACTTGACCACGTTCTCTTTATAGCTGGTGCCACCGGCGAGCCTGCTCAGTTGGCTGGCCGGCAGCTCACCGGACAGGGCGACCAGCGCCAATAGCTGATAGGCTTGTGATAGGCTACCGGGAGCTTTCTGTGGTAGGGTACTCATACTGACCACCTCCTTCTGGTGTGCAGTACCCAGACTGCCATGACCACGGTATTTTTCGCCCGCACCGGTCATGTGAAAATGCCCAGAAACACAGGCTTTGCCGTACCATTGTCATGTGTACTGTTTTTGACACGGTCGAAACACTATAAATCGGATATAGATCTGAGCCGATTCTCGCGGTCCGAAAGCCAGCCCTGAAAACGCTCCTTATCCATCACCGACACGCGGGTACAGTCACTGTCGCCGATATCCGTCGTGTTATAGGCATCGCACAGCAGACCTGTATCATCCTCCATAACGAAAGTGGCAAACACATCCAAAAGCTGCTTGAGCTCCAGATTGTCATAGTCACGCACCCGGTTTGGGGACAGCTCGCGGCTGTAGATATGAGAAAAGCAGACAACACAGTGCCGGAACTTGGGCAGCGTGTGTGTCTGCGCATACTTACTAAGCGTGTAGTAGATGGGGTCTGTCAGATACTCGCAGCTATGCTTCTTGCTCTTCTTAGGCAGTAGGCAGGGGAGCGTGATCTCCAGTATGCCATCTTTCTCTATAACAGAGATGCCCTGCATGACACCAGCCGATGTCAGATACTCGGCTTTTCGGATGGTGGTCGTCTCATAGATCAGGTGCCGCAGCCGGCAGGCAATGACCTCACCCCGCAGTGCGGCCTCTGTGGACAGCATTTCATAGCTATCTGAATGCCGCTGGATATTCGTGTTGTCCATAGCGTAGAGCGTGTTGGACAGGCGGGTGATCTCATTCAAAATGCTCTCTATCCGCTGCGAGAGGGTGGCTCTGTCCACAAGGTTCCTCCTTCCTGAAGTACTGTACGCAGCCCTGCTCATCCACCATGCAGTAGGCGGCGATATGAGGGATGTGCAGGTGCTGCATTTGGTCTTCTTCCTCAATGATAACGAGCCGTTGCCCGGAATCATCTTCCGCGGCCAGCGCGTGCTGCAGCAACGCTTCCTTACCCGGGCCTACATAGACGACCTCATATACCTCGCCATCGGCGAAGAATACCAGCTTTGCCGGCATATTGTCAGGGCTGTGATACTCCACCTTTTCGATAAAGTCCAGCAGCACCCATAGTGCCGCTGTCAGTTCTCTGTCCTCGCGGCAGTCAGGGACATCTCCGTAGCAATCCCGGTCAGTGTTATAAAATATCCGCTGCTGCTTGACCAGATAGCGCAGCAGGTTTTCAATCACGCTCTCCTTGCCCGGATACAGGCGTAGAAGCTGGTCACGGCGTATGCAGTGATAGACGGTTATGTTCCGCAGCAGCCCTGCGGCCTCCTGTCCATAGATCTGCTCTCTGTTTCTCATAGGCGGCATCACCTCCGTAATGCGTATTAACTCCGTATTATATGCGTATTGATTTTGTAATGCGTGTTATCTCCGTATAAACGCCGTATTAGGCTTCCGGTCGCTTCATGCGGCGCAGCAGGTCAAGCAGCTCGCGGCGGTCTGTGGTGATAAGGTCGCGTTCCAGTGGGCTGGCCTTGATTTCCACCGTGATATTGTTGTTATTGCTGCTGATCAGGCCATTGCCCCGCTCAAAGTGGGTGATCTCCATGACCTCCGCTTCGGAGAGGTGCAATACCTGCTGAACGCGCTGGGCTTCCTCGTCCTCCAGGTTCAAGATGACTTTCGTGCGGCAGTTGTTGATAATCCCCTTGCCGTACTTGCCGTTGTCCAGGGAGAAGAAGTCGTTCAGATCCTGCGTCGCGCAAATGCCGCTGCCGGAATAGGCGCGGATGGTCTTGAAGATCTCCAGCACCATTTCAGCCGCCAGACGGTTGCCGACGCCGAAGGTGCCGGAGCCGCCGCCAATGAGCTGCCAGCATTCGTCGATGAAGATGGCCTTTTCCTCCGTGCGGTTGGCTTTGGCTTTATCCCACACGAAATCCAGAGCTACGAACATGCCGATAGGCAGCAGATCGCCGCTGAGTTCCGAGATGTCCAGCACCGTGAACTTGTTGTCCAGATTCACATTGGTCTGCTGGTTGAAGGTGCTGGCCGAGCCGTGTACGAAGCGGTTGATGATGTTGGAAAGGCGCTTGGTGTCGCTTTCCTCCTTCAGAACATCGTAGAGGTCGCCCAGCACAGGCATCTCGCGGTAAACGTTGGGGTTGTCCGGATCACTGAGAGAGGCGTTATCATGGGTGATACCTTTCCGTGCGTAGGTACGAATCAGGGCATCGTCCAAAAGCTGTTTTTCCTCATAGGACATATCGGGGATCAGCAGGGCAAAGAAGATATGAAGCCGCTGAATTTTTGCTGCCAGCTCAGAGCGTTCGATACCGGGGCCATCCAGCGTTTCCTCCACGGACTTGTCTATCTTGCGTATCTCCAGCACGTTGATGCAGCTTTTGGAGGCGGGGGAGATACTGATAAACTCGCCGCCTGTGTTCACGCAGGCACGGTGGAACTCATGACCTTTCAAGGGTGCCAGCATGAAAACCTGTATGCCCTTACGCCGCATACGGAGTGCCATCAGCAGGATCAGGAAGGTCTTGCCCGCGCCGCTGGTGCCGCATACGGCAATATTGGCGTTTTTATAAACCTTGGAGTCAAAGATGTCGATGATGACCGGAGAGTTGTTGTACTTGTTCAGGCCGAACAGGATGCCGTTTTCATCACTCAGCTCATAGGACGTGAAGGGGTAGCAGCTTGCCACGCCGGTGGTCAGCGCATTGCGCTTGGAGCGTTCAAAGAGGTGCTTCTCCATGCTGACCAGCGGCAGCGACGATAGAAACGCCTGCTCCTCATGAAAGGCGCAGCTGCACACGTCCATATCACGGGACACGAGCAGTTTTTTCAGTTCATTGACCTTCCATTCCAGTTCATCCACTGTGGGAGCTGTCACTGCGATCAGCAGGTTCAGGTAATAAAAGTCCTCGTTGTTGCCCAGCCCTTCCTTCAGGAAGTAGCCGCTTCGGATAGCACCATCCAGATCATCAAAGTCCGTGTTGGTATCGCTGGCGTCCTTGATCTTACTGCGATTGATACGAAGCTGCTGTCCCAGCCGCTGTACCATGCGGGCTTTCGGCTGGCGGCTGATGAACATATCCAGGTCAATGCCATCCCCGGCGTTGACAATGAGAGACAGCCAGCCGGCCGGCACCTGCGCCTTATAGCCGGTAGAGGGCACCAGCAGATAGGCGTAGTAGAGTCCGTCAATACAGATATGCCGCCCGTTGGTGAAGTCGATGCTGTCAGGGGCGAAAAACTCTGTACAGGGAATGGCGTCGATCTCAGATTCCAGTCCTTTCTCCTGATACTGGGCAACGATCCGGCGAACTCGATCCGGCAGCGATGTAGTGGTGTTGCGGCACAGCAAATGGTAGAGGGTATCGACCGTAAATTCATCATCGTTTTCCGGGATCAGCACCTCATTGCCGCATTGCTTGAGATAATTGACTGCGGTGCGGGCTGCCGTTTGCAGGGAGGCGATGGCCTCCGCTTCCTCGTTATCCCGTTTCCGGCCTGCCCATGCCTCATATTCAAATACCATGAAGAACCGGCGCGAGGTGGCTTCCCGTGCACCGATCCGGTCAATGAGCGTCAGGTAGTCCTGCTGCAGCAGGCGACAGTTTTCATCGGTTTCCTGCGCCATCTCCTGCTGCACGATCTCTCTGTGCCGGTTCAGATCGGCACGCTTGGCAATGACCTTGATCTGCATTTTGACCGGGCTGATCTTCAGAAACGAAATAAACGAATAGATGATGTTTCGCTGCTCTCTGGCACTGCGCAGCAGGAAGTTGATAGGTATAACTTCGACAATCTTCAGGTAACGGTGATCCCGTGTGTAGATGATGCCGTTTTCGATCTTCTCCACAGGCAGGTATTCCGCCACTGGATTGATGTACTTGGGCGCGTCGTCACCGCTCTTAGCTTTTCGCTTCCTGCGTTTTTTCCGCTTGTCCTGTTCCTCTTCATTGCGTGTAATAACACGGCGGTTGCAGAGATATTTCAGAACAAGGAAGATAAATGACGAGAGGCTTTCGCCGTTGATGCCAACCAGTGCGACGATGCCAAGAGGCAGTGCGGTCAGGCACAGAATGATGATCTTGGCAGTCAGTGTCAGTGCGGACACCGAGAACACCGGTATGCCGATAGCCAGCACGATAACCAGTGCCTCGGCTGTATTGCGGAGCTTCAGCAGTCCGCCGAAAAAAGTCCCGCCCTCAATAAAATTGGGCGGGATGATATAGGTGTCATATTCATTTGGTTTACTCACATTTAGTTCTCCTTCCTACCCTATGATCCAGAACGGCCCACCGGCACCGGCACGAACGCTGGCTTCATTCAGGATGATAGACAGATCCCATGCCTGTTGGCTTCGGGTATAGTTGGCAGGGTCGGCCACCAGTATCTTTCCGTTCTCCACACCGCGCAGCACGATGAAGTGTCCTGAGCTGGTGAAATGACCTTTCAGCATGATTGCAACCACCAGCTTGCCTTGAGAGAGCGCATCCGCAATGCGCTGCCCTTCTGTTTTCCCGCAGCCCTGTACCGGAAGCCCCCACGCTTTGGCAGCACCGGGGATCAGCGAATGGTAGGAACCGCTTCTACTGCACCAGTAACCGTTTTCATAGGCCCAACGTGCCATCTCAACGGGATCGACCGTCTCGCTGGTCAAAGAAGATACCACCATTGCCATACAGGTAGGCCCGCAGCCGTAGGTGCCGATGTCGTCGGTGCCGTAGGGCTTGCTCGCGTACCGCTTGTCCAACTGATTATAGTAGACCACCTGCGTCGCGCCATCCGAGAAACGAATGTCGCCCAGAGATACGAGGCCGGCGGACTCGACAGGCAGCAAGCCCTGCATCATACCATCGCCCAGGAATACGCTCAGGTTCTGGGCGTAGTTTTCCGCCAGTCCCTTTTGTTCATCCGACAGAGCGAATATCTTATCCTCAAAATAGGCCTCTCCGTTGTAGACGATGGTATATATCTTCCATATCTCTGTTACTTCCGTTTCCGTCACCGTGACCTTACCGGTTTTGGGATCTGTATTCGTTTCCGTTACCGTAGTCGTGCGAGACTCCTCCGTGCTCGTGAAGGTATAGAGGGCGTCCTTGGCCTTGCGGATCAGCGTTTCCATATCCTTGAGGGAAATGGAGGCGTAGTCCTGATTTTTGGCGGCACAGTACATGGCAATGAAGCGGTTGGCATTGTAGGCCGGGGAGCTTTCGTATGGATTGATGATCTCCTTCTGGTCAGCGCCGGAAGCGGTAAAATCCGCGTCAATCCGGGCGCGAACATCCTCCTGCCCTTCCTCCAGCAAGTCGCTGATCGCCTGCGAGATCTGATTGATGTTCTCCACAATGGCGGCGTTGTCGTTGAGGATCGGTGTGTCTGGACTTCCTTCAACCCCTGCCTTGGTCAACCCGCCGAAGATCAGGGAGGGCAGCAGCATGATGAACAGGACGGGAAGCACCAGCAACCCGGCAATGATGGCAGCAACCGCCTTGCGATGTGTCCAGAGTGCCGCTGCCGCCGCACCGTAAGGGCCTGCGGCAGCGGCGCCTTTTGCCGCGCCGCTTACCATTTTTCCTGTCTTGATGGCGCCGCGCACGGCACCGGCAGCGTGTGCGCTGATCTCAGCGGCTTCGTTCAGACCGCTGCGTTCTTGCTGGGTCATATCAGGTCTTGTCCTTTCTGCGAGGCGGGTCAGGCAGACGCCGGATCAGGCTCTCACGATAGGAAATGCCGCCATCCGGATTCTGATAAGGCGTTTTCTCCACCACGTCCTGCGCGTACTGTTTATACCACTTAGTACCATCCACGGTGGTGACAGTAGTGTATTCCCGCTTGGGCTCCATATACTGCTCGGTGCTGTACATGGCAAAGGAGCGACCCGCAGGTTCTTCCTCAGAGGTCTCCGTGCCGGTGATATGCCCACCGCCGATCTCCACATTGGAGAAGGTCGGAATATCCGCCGCGCCTTCACCAAGAGCCGTATAGCCCATATAGGACATGAGAGCGTCCGCCGCCATATTGCCGGACATGACATCCCCAGATCCCGCGCCGCCGGTGGCAATCCGGCTGATAACGTTATTGGCAATATCGCCGCCCTTGGTCATAGAGGCACGGAACGCCATGCCGCCAACGCCGCCGCTGCCTGTGCCGGTGGCGTTTCGGTATGCGCCGTTATAGAAGCTGCGATTGGCAACACCGGCCAGACCACCTTGCAGGAAGGTATTGCTGTCACCGCTGCTGCCACCGGTGCTTCCGGCTCGCCCTGCATTACCGCCTCGACCGCGTCCAGCGACGCCACGGGCGGCAGCAGTGCTCCGCGCGGCCAGCATCGCTTCTGCCAGCATAGAGCCACCTGTATGGCCCACATTGATGCCAAGGCCCTGCATGAAGCTGTCGATTTTCTGTGAGATCTTCAAAAATGCCACTGCGCACAGAAACCAGACGAACAGGTTTCCGGCCACGCCTTCTTTTCCGGAAGCTGAGACCTGAGACTGCACATCTGATTCCGTCAGAGCAAAGGCCGGGATTGTGAGCGCACATATAACCAGTACGGACAACACGATCCCTGTGATGTATTTCGTTTTTTGATTCATGATCGTCTCCTATAGGGATAAGGGGTTTGCCAGGAAGGTTCCCACCATGGTGATGAACAGGCGCAGGCACCATGCGTTCATCAGCAGCAGAAATATCTGGCCGCCGAACATCCGGCACCACGCCTTGAAGATGTTGGAGGTGGCCTGCGCCGCGCCCGTAGCAAAAGCCACCGGTGCCGTGAATACCAGAACGCCCAGGAGCACATAACGCTCCGCCGCCTCAAATAGCAGCTTGATATAGTTCCACGCCAAAATGAGCACGAGGATCAGGGCGATAAGAGCCACAGCGCCATTGGCACAGACGCCGATGATGGTAAGTATGACCGAATTGAAGTCGGCAAAGTTCAGTGTGGGCAGTTCAGACGACATGATCCATGCGTAGGGTGTCCCGCCGATTTTCAGTATCAGCTCCACGATTTCATCTGCGAAATAGGCCAGCAGGATAAACAGCACGGAGCGGATCGTCAGCTTTACCGGGTCTTCTGCCTCTACGCCTGCTATAAGGCCGTAGTTCTTGAATAGCTGCCAGATCAGGTTCAGCAGGATCATGCCGATAGCCAGTGCCACGAAGATGTTGTACATCGTCTCTGCGGCGGGGAAATAGCGCAGGAAGGTGGTCATGTCGCAGCCCAGAGCCCCCAGCACAGAGGTGTTGATAAGGTCAAGACCGTACATGACCTGTTCCGCGATCCATTCTACAATGCCATCTAATATGCCCATAGCACTTCTCCTTTCTCAGCAGGGCAGCTTGGCGTTATCCGTTCCATCTGCCATCTGCGAAGAAGGGCGTCACATAGGACATGATGAAGCCCAGACCGTTAAGGATCGCCCAGGTGATGATGATACGCTTGAGCCATGCGCGGCTCTCGTCCACAGTGCGGCCGCTGCGGGAGAAGTTCATCATCAGCAGTGCCACCGACGCGGTGACAATGGCGGCAATGGTGGAGATAAGAAGAATCTGGTTATAGACATCCTTCATGATCTCATTGGCCTTCTCCCAGACGGTGGCGGCAAAGACAGGCTGGCAAAGCATTGCGGCCATGGTCACGCCCGCGAAGGCCGCGTATAGTGCCATGCCGGGGCTTGCCCTGTGGAGATGTGTCTTGGTCAGGTCATGTTTTTTCACTCGTGATACCTCCTGTGATAGAAAAGATGTGGAGGGGCTACTCTCTAAAAGTCGCACCTCTTGGACTGCCCAAATACCCGGAAACAAAATAACACCACCCCGTAGGATGGTGTTACTCGTATCGCCTTGGCATAGTTTTGAGCATACACAGTATAGCACACTTGGATTTACGCCGAAATCGCAAAACCGTGCCAATGTTGTGGCGGGAGAGTGCCATTGGAGCCACAAATAAGTATTTCCCATAAAGTGTTTCCCTTTGGTATTAAGAATACTCGAAAGAACTTTTTTGACTATTAATAATTGAATTGCTAATTGATAAAAAAGATGTGTATGGTATAATACAAACAGGAATCGCCATGCCGTAATCAGAAATACTGTTGAAATTGCACTTTTTAGTTGAACTGAGGAAAGAATATGGGTAATGATAATTCTGCATTAAAGGAAACTTTTATTTTATTGAAAGAGATTGCGCAAAGAATACTAGATATCTTCGGAACCATTCAAACTTGCCGCGACTTAATAATTCTGATAGTTCTCATGCTTTGCTTTATTGTAGCTGCGCTTTCATTTCGAAGGAGAATCAACAAATGTACTAAAGATCAAATTAAACGGTTCATAAGCGTAGGTAAATATGAACCCGACCTCTATATTGAGTTGAATAATAATTTAGAGAACCTTAGGTATTTCCTATTTTCAAGAAAATGGAAAGCACGAATTGTTCGTGAGTATAATAACCTGTTTTCTGGTTACGATGGGGTCAAACTGAAAAAGGCTTTGGGTAGGAACTTTCCGTATAGGATTTCTCGTTTCTCATCATTGAACCATATTTACCGATGCCTTAATGAGTTAAAGACACTTTTTTACTCAATTCGAGAAGAGCGCGAAGAGTATCGTCAGAGGTTAGGTGAGTACTTTTATATCGTGAGCAATCTTTCCTTTATATATATCGATAATATCGATCAAATGCTTAAACGCTGTGATATGATGAGAGAAAAGAGCGTTTTACTGATTGGAAGTGCGGGAAACGGTAAATCGACCTTACTGTGCAAGTTTTCAGAAGTCGCAGTAAAAAATCATGTGCCTGTTATGCTAATTAATGCAAGAGACATTAATAAGGACTGTACAGAATTTGTTCTAGATTCACTTCCCATCTTCTCTTTTTTGAAGAAGTTTTCACGATTGTATCTTCGGATTATTTCATTCGGTCTCTTTATTCAAAAAAAGCATTTTTACATTGTTATTGATGCTCTAAATGAAAACGACAATACCGATTATATTAAATCGATTGGTGCTATGTTAGACAGATTTGCTCGGTTTCATAGAATTCGCTTTGTTTTATCATGCAGAAGCGAATATTTTCAATCGAGATATAAAAAGTATTTTGAATCTTGTACTACTCAACCATATTGTTTTGATATAATGTCATCAATTTATAGTGATAGGGCAAAGATAAGGACATATCGTACATACTGTGACTATTTCAATTTTTCAGGCTATATATCAAAACTGGCTAGAGATCGACTTTTTAATTCTCTATTATTAATGAGAATTTTCTTCGAAGTAAATCGTAATCGTAGCGACACTTCTGTAGAATTACGCAACGCGGAATTATTCAATTGCTATCTCAAACAAATCAATTCAAAATATGACGAATTCAATTTTTCTCAGTTTGTAATGAATGTTGCTAAGACTATGGTATCTGAGTCTAGATACGACTGGATATCTATGGAAAGGCTGGGCATAAATAAATCGGAGCAAGTAAAGCTTTTCCAAATACTAGACAACAATCTGATTATTAGCCGGACATTACAGTCTGGCCAAGGTATAACAGAGAATGAAGAAGAAGTTGTTGCGTTTGTATTCGATGAGTTCAGAGACTTTTGCTTAGCAAAATACCTTTTGAAGGAATCTGAGTACTGTCATGATTGCAACTATACACTTTTCTTTGACACCACTAGCAAAATGTTTTTGGATAGGCAATCACCAGTCGAAGGTGTAGTCAAATATGGCTATTACTATTTTAAAAAGTATGGACATCACGAACTGAGCAATAAGATCCTTGAACAGTTTAGTGAAACCGATATTCAAGGAATTACAGAAAATAATTTGACGAGGGAAAGACAGGTACACGTTTTTTCCAATTTTGGCTTATCATTGATATTTATCGACGGAGGTGAATTAATAGATAGTGAAAGAGCTTTTTTGTCTAAATATATCGCCAAGTGCCCCGAGAACTATTGGAAAGTCTTTTGGTTTTTGCTTCATAATGAATATTTCAGTATTTACCCCCGTTTAGATCTGGGCATAAAACTCCTTCTTGAAAACGACTCTTTCTCTGAGCTCAGCAATACTATTAATTTCATTTTTAGGAAGCAGTTAGATTATGGATATCGTGGTCTAACGGAGAATAATGAAGTTAAAGACCTTTGTAAAAGGGTAGCTCAGATTAAAAGTAGAGACGGCTTATCTATAGAATTAAAACAATTTATGCTTTTGCTTTATACAATTGGGCCTTATGAACCTGAACTACAAGAATACAAGGAATACGCAATGGATGAAACTGTGATCAACTCGTTACTTGCACTGAGTAAATGTCCAGAATTAAAAGAGCTCTTAGCGCAGCATCAGGCAAGGTATAGTACGAAATAATGTTTTGCAAAAATGATATATCAAAAATAGATGAAGTGAGAGGACGATACATTTGATAATTGATGGTCAGAATTTTTTTATAAAAAAGCGTAGTACAACTTTGCGTGGTGCCTACAAGCATTTTGGCGTACGCAAAAAATCATACATGGGAAGCATAGTGGAGCGGATCTTCGACTTTTATTGTGGTGGTGCAGAAAACCTTTATTCAACATATCAAAGGTACTATAAAAAAGAATTCCCCTGTTTTAAGGCATTTTTACAGGGCCGCTTTAATTTATTCCCTAACGAAGCAACTGTGTTGGCGACTAAGCAGACATATTATAAGGACGTTAGGCTTCAACCGGAAAATAATGTCCGTAATCTATTAATGGATGATCCGGCTATCAGTTCTTCAGTAAAAAGTTTCCTAGATAGCGAAGGAGGGAAATAAAATGAAGATTAGAAGTGGCTTTGTGACAAATAGCTCTTCAACAAATTTTCTGATAATATCTAAAGAAGAGCTTACTGAAGAATATTTACTCAAAAAGTTGGGGTTTACCGATAGTTCACCGATTATTAATAGCGGCCGCTTGTTGGTATCAGAGCTTATGCGGGGAATAGAAAATGGTGTCCGCTGGTATGATATTCCTGAGATAAACTATGATGCTGTTTTAGATATTTTTGGTAGAGAGAGCGCAGAAAAATACCTCAAGCTTAACAAAAAGGGGTTCTTTGCTTACGTTGGTCATACCAACTCCGATGACGAATGTTTGGCCGCCTTTTTAACGATGGATCATTTTGAGATAGACAATCATGATTTTTACATGAATGGATTGAACTGCGTGTGGTAAAATGGTTTTTTACATAGATAAACAATATAATTTCATTGAATACTTTAATGAGAAAAATGGAACCCTGATACGGAGCAATATTCTTAAAGATGGGGTTGAGACAGAAAAGGTTCCCATAATGCGGTCTTTTCCGGAGTTAATCGATATCGGAATAATGGGCAGATGCCTTGCGGGACAGCAAGGCATCTGTCGTATGGCTGGTGTTGATTGCTATCAATGTGCCCCTAAAAAGCAGCGTTCAAATATGACACTGGAGGATTACAAGAGTATCATAGAGCAATGCACGGGCCGTACTTTTCAGGTAGCGCTAGGTGGTGCGGGTGATCCCAATAAGCATGAAAGTTTTGAGGATATATTAGTTACAACGGTGGCGAATAGAATCGTTCCCAATTTGACAACCAGCGGGTATAAAATGACCCCGACAGAGGTGTCTTTGATAAAAAAATACTGTGGCGCAGTTGCCGTGTCATATTATTCTCGGTTAGACCAAAATAATAAGGAAACAAATTATGTGACAATTAAGGCTATTGAGTCATTGCTATCGGCTGGCTGCGTGACAAATGTCCACTATGTACTGTCAAGAGAAAGCATCGACGAAGCAATAAAGCGTCTGGAATACGGCCTTTTCCCTAATGGAATTAACTCTGTCGTCTTTTTACTGTACAAGCCAGTAGGCCTTGCTCGGGACGATAAAGTGTTATCCATCTATGACCCTCGGTATATTGACTTCCTACGCATAGTTAGTAATGGCCATTTCCCGTTTAGCGTGGGAATGGATTCTTGCCAAGCACCTGCTCTGACTTCTTTTTCATCGGCAGTTGCAGCGCAAGCAATTGAGTTTTGTGATGCAGCAAGGTTTTCAATGTATATTGATTGCCAGTTGAGAGCATTCCCGTGCTCCTTTGGACATGATCATTCTCAATATGCAGTTAATCTCAAGAACGCAACGCTAAAAGACGCATGGAACTCGAAGCAGTTTCAATTGTTTCGAGAAAAACAGTGGCGTGATTGCAAGAATTGCACAAAAATAACGGAATGCAGGGGGTGTGCATTGGATTTGGGGGTAGCACTATGTGAAAGATGTTAAGATGCTTGATGCCAAACGGAGCATTAGCAAGAACCAGGTGATGGACTGGCTGCTTATGTTCGCGAGTGCTAACACCCAGGTGTGCATAACGTAAATCGTAGTCTTACATGTAGCCGGTGTATGGCCGGGGTAAATTGTGGTCAATTCTATCAGTCTCTATGAGCCATCTACCCTGAAATGTTTTTTTAAGCTGCTCCTAGAAATGTGTCACTTTTTTCTGTGAATATTGACGGAACATCGCAACATTTGTTTTATTTGCTCACATACTGAGATATAATTCATGGTTTCACCCCTCCGGCACAAATTTCTCCAGCAGTACCAGACTCTCCTTTGACGAATACCCCCACAGCACCGAACTCAGGGCATCAATCGCCATCTGACGCTTGCGGAAGTAGGTGCGGTAACTGATGTCGCGGATGTGCGGCTCCAGCTTTTCGATGATCTCCTGCGTGTTCGCCAACTGCTGCGGTGACAGGTAGGTGTAGTACAGGAGCCAGTAATAGCTTTCACCGTACTTGTGCTTTGTCCGCAGCAGCTCCACAGAGGTGTCCAGCAGCTTCAGCATCTTGTAGCTGCGCTCAATGCAGCGGGCATGATCCTCAATCGCCGAGCCCTCGAAGGTGATGCCGGCCACATAGAGGGATTCCAGAAACTCCTCTATGCTGCTGCCATACTCGATCTGGAACTGCCGACGTACCTGCTGCACAGACAGCTCCAGACTCCACACCACGTCCCGGTACTTGCGCAGCAGCATCCATGTGTCATGGTACAGGGGATTATCGGTCACTTTGGGTTCTTGTGCAGTCTTTTTCATCGTTCGGCCTCCTTATCGCCGCGCATCCCCGTCGGGTGCAATCTGAGTTCAAAGTGATAGACTTCCTGAGCGTCACCGCAGGTGACCACCAGTTGAAGCCACCGGCGCAGCGGAGGCACCCCTTCTATCGTAACCTCGCAGTCGTCGGATAATGGTAATAACATATATTTGGATTTCGGGCATGAAGCGCACGGCAGCCCCTGTGCCACAAGGATTTCACGCATCTTTCGCTCGATTCGATGGCGGTTCATTTCTGAAACGCTACCGGCCTCATTTGAACCGCTGGATGCCGCCGCAGTTAGGGCGGTTTCCTCCTGAAGCTCCAGCTTGATGCCAAGGCTCATGGCGATCTCTTCCTTGTCCACCACGATGTCAGAGATCTGGAACATGGTGGAGAGATAGTTCTGTAGATAGATCGTGGTGCCGTGTGTGCCGGGGAAGGCTGCCAGTTGCAGATAGCCCCGTTCAGCCATGCGCTTGAGGTATCGGCCGGCAGTTGCCTTAGAGATGCCCCAGCGGGATGCCAGTTCCGCGTAGCTGACCAGCGGGCAGCCTGTACCGTTGCGGAGATAGACCACCGGCCCGACGTCTGAGCCAAGGACTTGCGGATCGTTATAGACGGTGTTCAGCCACAGATCCAATACAGCGTCCATCTCTGAGCAGTGACCGGCGCTGACCAGTTCTGTGGCTGTAGAGACAGGGAAGAAGAAAAAGCCGGTATCCTTCTGACAGGGCGCATTGTAGTCGAGAATCGTGTTGTGACGCCGCCAGCCGCGAATCTTGAATTTGACCAGCTTACCATGTCCGAGAACAAGAAAACTGATAAGCCCTTTCTTTTGCAGTCCCTCCAAAGCGGCCAAGGTCTGGCGGCGGAAGCGAGTGCGGAAATACCGGGACAATTCCTCCACAGACATGATCCATTCGCCGGGGTAGATGGTGTAACTAATGCCATCAATGCGCTTGTATGAGGTGCGGAAGTTGGCATAGGCGCAGAGCACGACAAAATAAAAAAGACCGGAGCCTCCGCTCACGCGAATGCTCCGGTCTGCTATCAAGGCTTGTACGAACTGCCGGTAGATCCGGCATCGTGGATAGTCTACGATCTGTTTGATCTCAAGTGTATATTCTGACATGGAAACCTCCAAAAAAATACTTCCATTCACGATGGTTCTATGCTATAATTCAAAATCGAACCAACTGATTTAGATTTTGACTCCTCTGTAAAACTGCTAACATTTTGCTAATTGCACTACGAAATACCAGCAGATATAGCGGAGTATCAACAATATTGAATGAAGAGATTGCTCCCCTGAAGACTGTGTAATTCGGTGTACTACGAGAGTCGTGAAGGACTACGATTGACGACGTATAAGTTATAATCGCGACTCATAAGCGGTAGGCCGCCAGTTAGAGTCTGGCCGGGGGTGCCAGCGCGCAGAGAGGCTTTTGCCCCCCTGCGCGCCTTTTTCGTACAGATAAAAAGAGCACCCCATGGGTGCTCTTTTGGCTTTCGCTTAAAATTCCGCGTTGCCCACCGTGCGGGGGTGCAGCTCCACGTCGCGGATGTTGCTGACGCCCGTCAGGTACATCACCATGCGCTCGAAGCCCAGGCCGAAGCCCGCGTGACGGCAGGAGC
>OIYV01000633.1_pt1 | contig 19521 bp, 7 predicted proteins | sample 1588251 | NCBI WGS metagenome assembly OIYV01 (sample SAMN03283282) | human gut metagenome | biome: human-associated habitat; material: feces | host: Homo sapiens | place: Peru | collected 2012
TTTCGCGCATGTACTTCGAGGCGCTTTCACGCCGCTATCACTTCAAGCTGACAGACCCCATAAAGGACCTGCCGCAGGAGGCGGTGGACGCGATACTCTACGGCACGAAGGGGGAGGCGCTCCAGCTCCATTATGAAAAGGCGGAGGGCTTCGGCGTGATAAAGCGCGAGTTTGAGGGTATCGTCAACAACCTTGACCGCCGCTATAAGGAAACGCAGAGTCCGTCCATGCGCGCGGATATAGAGGAATGCATGTCCGAGACGCCGTGCCCCGCGTGCAAGGGAAAGCGGCTGAAGGATTCCGCGCTTGCGGTCACTGTCGGCGGGATGAATATCGCGCAGTTTACGGAGCTTTCCGTCGTAAAGGCGCTTGATTTTATCGGCGAGCTTGAACTCACGCCGAAGGAACAGCTCATCGCGGAGAGAATAATAAAAGAGATAAGATCCCGGCTGGGCTTCCTGCAGGATGTCGGGCTTGGTTACCTCACGCTCTCCCGCTCCGCCGCGACGCTTTCCGGCGGCGAAAGTCAGCGCATCCGACTTGCAACGCAGATAGGCTCCAGCCTCATGGGCGTGCTGTATATCCTGGATGAGCCGAGCATCGGCCTGCACCAGCGGGATAACGCAAAGCTTCTGGCCACGCTCAAGCAGCTGCGTGACCTCGGCAATACTCTCATCGTTGTCGAGCATGACGAGGAGACGATGCGTGCGGCGGACTATGTCGTTGATATCGGCCCCGGTGCCGGTGTGAACGGCGGACGCGTCGTATGCGCTGGCTCGATAGAGGATATCTGTGCATGTCCGGAGTCCGTGACGGGGCAGTATCTCAGCGGGAAAAAGCACATCCCCGTTCCGGCAGAGCGCCGCGCCGGAAACGGGAAGAGTCTTGTTATACGCGGCGCGCGTGAAAATAACCTTAAGAATATCGACGTGGAGCTGCCGCTTGGCAAGATAATCTGCGTTACGGGCGTCTCCGGCAGCGGCAAGTCCTCCCTTGTGCACCTGATCCCGCGCTTTTACGACGCGACGGACGGCTGCGTCTACCTCAAGGGAAAGCCGATCCAGACTCTCTCGCGCGACGCGCTTTTGGAGACGGTCTCGATCGTCGACCAGAGACCGCGCCTTTTCCGCGGGACCATTCGGAGCAATCTCCTCTGGGGCGCGCCGGAGGCGACGGATGACGAACTGTGGCAGGCGCTGGAGACGGCGCAGGCGGCGGAATTTGTGCGCGCGAAGCCGCTGATGCTCGACGAGCCGGTGGAGCAGGGTGGCGCGAATTTCTCCGGCGGCCAAAAGCAGCGCCTGACCATTGCGCGCGCGCTGCTGCGCAAGACGCAGATCCTCATCTTGGACGACAGCGCCTCGGCGCTGGACTATGCGACCGACGCCGCGCTGCGCAAGGCGATCAAGGCATTGCCTGACGACATGACGGTGCTGATCGTCAGTCAGCGCGCCGGTTCCTTGATGGACGCCGACCAGATCCTTGTGCTCGACGACGGTAAGCTCGTGGGCGACGGTACACACACTGCGCTGCTCTCCGACTGCGCGGTATATCGCGAGATCTATGAAAGCCAATTTGGGAAGGAGGCGGAGAAATGAAAAAGGGTACGCTGCGCCGTGTGCTCGCGCGCATTTCTCCCTATCGCCGCCTTGTTGTGTGCAGCCTGCTTCTGGCGCTTTTGAGTGCCGCCGCGCAGCTTCTGATCCCGATCTTCTGCGGCAATGCCATTGACGCGATGCTCGGCATCGGAGATGTCCGGCACAAGACGGTGCTTGGCGCGATCGTTTGCGTCGCCGTCGCCGCTCTACTCGGCGCGCTTGCCCAGCGCCTCATGGCGCTGGTGAATAACCGGATCACCTATGGCGTCTGCTGCGATCTGCGCGATGAGCTGGGCGCGAAGCTCAATCGGCTTCCGCTCTCTTATCTGGACACACATCCCTCCGGCGATACCGTCAGCCGCATGGTCGCGGACGTGGACACTTTTGCAGACGGTCTGCTGATGGGCTTTACGCAGGTGTTTACCGGCGTTGTCACGATCTGTGCGACGCTCTCCATCATGCTTTATCTCAACGCGGTGATCGCCCTTGCGGTCTTCGTCCTCACGCCGCTTTCCATTCTCACGGCGCGCTTTATCGCAACACGCATTCATCGCTTTTTCCACGCGCAGGCGGAGCTGCGCGGCGAGCAGACGGCGCTGATCAACGAAACGGTCGAGGGTCAGCGTGTCGTTCGGGCATTCGGCCACGAGGCGCAGAGCCTTTCGCAGTTTGACGAGGTAAACGAGCGGTTGGAAAAGGCGTCTCTGAACGCGACGTTCTTTTCCAGCCTGACCAATCCCAGCACGCGAATGGTCAACAACCTTGTTTATGCCGTCGTTATCCTCATCAGCGCCCTGTTTGCGGCGCGTGAGGGCGGCATCACGGTCGGGCAGCTCAGCGTTTTCCTCAGCTACGCGTCGCAGTATGCCAAGCCGTTTAACGAGATCAGCGGTGTCATTGCCGAGATGCAAAACGCGCTGACCTGCGCGCAGCGCGTCTTTGAATTGCTCGACCAGCCGGACGAGGTTGCGCAGTGCCCGACGCCGGTCACGCCGCCGGTGCATGGCGCGGTCTCGCTTCAAAACGTCAGCTTCCGCTATGTGCCGGAGCGCCCGCTGATCGAAGACCTGTCGCTGGAGGTGCATTCCGGCGAACGCGTAGCGATCGTCGGCCCGACCGGCTGCGGAAAGACAACGCTGATCAATCTCCTGATGCGCTTTTACGACGTCAACGGCGGTCGTATCTGCGTGGACGGGGCGGACATTCGCGACATGACGCGGCACGACCTGCGCAGCCGGTACGGCATGGTCTTGCAAGACACGTGGCTTGCGACCGGAACGGTGCGCGATAACATCGCCTACGGAAAGCCGGAGGCAACGCAGCAGGAGGTCGAGGCGGCGGCAAAGGCCGCGCACGCGCACTCCTTCATCCGTCGCCTGCCGGAGGGATACCAAACGGTGATCCATGAAAACGACCTCTCAGCCGGTCAGAAGCAGCTTTTGTGCATCGCCCGCGCGATGCTGGCACTGCCGCAGATGCTGATCCTCGACGAGGCGACGTCCTCGATCGACACGCGCACGGAGCTGAAAATTCAGGCCGCTTTTGCAAAGATGATGCAGGGCAGAACGTCGTTCATCGTGGCGCACCGCCTGTCTACGATACGCGAGGCGGATGTGATCCTTGTCATGAAGGACGGCCGTGTGATCGAGCAGGGGAACCACGAAGCGCTGCTCCGGAAGAACGGCTTTTACGCAAAGCTCTATTACAGTCAGTTTGCGGGCGCATAAGAAGAGCGGGGTCATGCGACCCCGCTCCAGCGTGTCAAAAAACCTTTTCGGCACGCTGGGAGACTGCCAAAAAGGTTCGGAAGACAAGCAACTCACGCCTGTCGGCGTATATAGATACGCTAAGACGTGAGTTGCGAAGTAAGTCAAAATTATTATAAATATAGAGAATTTCAACTTGCGAAAGTTCAAAAATTCTCGATTATTTATATTGTAATCCTGCGGCCAATTTTGTTAGAAAAGTGAATCTATTTTGACGGTTACGGACTTTTTTGACGGTCTGAGCCGACCGTTTTTCAAAACGGTCGGCTTACGGCTATGATATACAGCAGCTCGCCAGCGCGATGCACTCGGGCACAAATACAGACTTCCGAATAAAAACGCGTGACGGTGCTTCATTGTGAAATTTTTCGTTTTTCGTCCGGACGGCGCTTTCGCTGTCCGATCATTTCAAGCTCAAGGGCGTGCTTCCCCGTAGTGCTCCTTCCGCAGCCGCATGGTCTGCTCCAGATAGCTGCGGTTCAGGCGGCAGAGATACTCCGGCTTTCCGTCAAAGCGTCCGGTTTCTCCGTAGCACATGGCAGCGCAGGCATGGCATAAAAAGTTCAGCGAACAATTTGCGCATTCCTGCGGCAGGCAGATTGCGGCGGATGCCTTCCGCGTTTCCTGCCAAGCGGTGTCAAACCCCATAGTCTTGACATCAAAAGCAGGCTCCCGCATCTGTCCGCACGGCATCATTTTTCCGTCCCACGTCAGCCAAAAGGAGCTGCTTCCCGCTCTGCACGCCATTCCCTTTCCCGGCATTCCCTCACAGTCGGTCACATTGCTTTGGGCGATCCCCTGTGACATCTGAAAAGCCAACAGACAGAACTGTTCCCGACTCATCGTCAGCAAGTTATAGCGCGCCTGAAATTCGCCTGCCTGCTCCGGCGGCATACGGAAGTTCTCTCCGACGCTGCCGAGGTCGCGGCGAACGGGCGGGAACATATACGGCGTGGCCTGTATCTGAGCGTCCATAGCCCGCGCCTGCGCAACAATTTTTTCCATTTCGCCGATATTATCGGGCGTAAGCGACAAATTCACCTTCACCTCGACGCCCGCTTCGCGAAGCGCTCCGATATTCCTGACAATCCGGTCGTATGCGGGCACGCCGCAAAGCCGCCGATACGTCTCGTTCTCCGTTCCGTAGAGCGAAATATTGACGCGGGTCGGCGTTTCCTCCCGAAAAAGCGCCACCGTTCTTTCATCCATTAAATAGCCGTTGGAGTTGACGGAGATCATCATGCCCAGTTTGTGCAGCGCACGATAGATCTCCGCAAAATCCGGCCGCAGGGTCGGCTCTCCGCCGGTCAGCAGCAGAAATACCGTCCCCGCCTTCGCGGCGGCCTCGCCGAGCGTGATCCACTCCTCGGTCGTCAATTCCCGTCCGCGTCTGCACTGCTCCTCCTCGGTCAAATGCACATAGCACATTTTGCAGTTAAAATTGCAGCGCGCGGTCAGCTCAAAGGTACCCGCCGTCGGCAGGCCGAGCCGCCGTCCACGCTCATGCAGGTAAGTCAGCATCTGCGGAACCGCACCTTGGCTCATTTCAGACTCCTTTCCAGACACGCGACCGCGCTTTCCTCGGGCAGACAGTCGAGGCGAACGATCGGAACGCTCTCCGCCATGCGCAGCGCAAGCTCCGTCGCCGACTGCACGTCCTCCCTGCTCCACGGCTGCAAAACGATCTGGCTCAGCAGGCACCGCACCGCCTCGGCAGGGCGCAGCTCCGTGCTCCGGTCTTCCTTTGCCTGACGCAGGACGACGATCGCCCGAATGGGAAGATCGAACCTCTTGCAGATGCCCGACGTCCCTGCATAGGGCAGGCCGCCCGCCATTGCCGTCCTGTTTTCAAAATAGAGCAGCGTCTTGTCGCCATTGAGCACTTCTGCGCCCCGATATTGATTCCACAGCTCTGCCTGCGTGGATTTTCCTGTGCCGGAGGGCGCGGTAAACAGGATCGCCTGACTGCCGACCCGAATCGCCGAAGCATGTAAAACAGCGTGTCCGCGCGCAAGCAGGAGGCTCTCCATCATCACGCCCGAGAGCACCTGATCCAGCGTGCAGCTATGCGTGGGAGACAGAAGCTGCAAACGCGGCTCGACCGCGTCATAATGCAGGATCGCATAGCCCCACGTTTTGAGCGTCCCGTGCGCACTGACCTCCGCCGAGACCTTCCCGTCCGAAGCATGGACACGGTAAAACGCATCCTCATAAATCACCGGCGTGGAAAGCGCCCCGTCCGCGTCCTGATAGATATGCAGCGTCGCATCCGCCGCTCCGCCGCAGGAAAACTGCGGCAAGAACGAATGCTCCCGAATCGGCAGCGTCAGTCCGGTAAATCCGACCCGCACACCACCGAGGCGCAGCGTAATATTATTTGTCATACGTCATATAGATCACAGCGGTATGCTCCGCCGTTGCATGGCTCTGGATACTCTGCGCGATCGCGCCGTCGGCAACGCCGTCGAAGCGCACGCGATAGGTGATGCCGCCCAGCAAAACGCCGTCCTGTATGTTCTTATAATACACAAAAACGTCCTCCGAAAAGCTCGTTCCGGAGATATTACGGATATTGATCACGCCGTCGCCAAGATAGACCTCGAACGCCTCGCCGTAGTCCTCGCGGACATCCGCCGCATTGACGCGGGCGGCGACCTGCGCGCCGCTCATCTCCGAATAAGCGCCGCGATCGCTCTCGAGCACCAGCATCACGGCATTTACCGGCAGACCGGTAAACACAAAATGAAACGTCCCGGCGTTGACCTCGCCGTATTCCACAGTCTGCGCTCCCGTGTTCCGTATCACGATCGCGGCAATGTCCTCGACGGCCTCGTCACTTCCGTCCTCAAAGAAGCTGCCGGAATAGCTGCCCGCCGCCAGAATGTCCAGCCCGCTCTGCGAAACGGCTTGCCAGCCCTCCTGCGCGGAAAAGCCGGAGATCGGCGGGAGCACCTGCTCCGTCGGCAAAATTTCATCCGTCGGCAAAGTTTCGTCCACCGGCAGAGTTTCGTCCGTGGGCAGCGATTCGGTCGTGTCCGACCGGTCGCTCTGCACCTTTCCCGACGCACAGGCGCAGAGGAAAAGCAGCGAAAGCAGCAATACGATTGAAAAAATCCTTCTCATGGCGCACCTCAAAGAATAAGTGTAACAAGTAAAATATCAGGACAGGAACGTTTCCTGCTCCTTTGATTATAATGCAGCGGCACAGAAAAAGCAACCACTTGCCAAAGCCGTCCTATATTCCAAGTTGGCAGATACGAATATGCGCCCGTCCCGTGAGGGGCGGGCGCACAGTTTATCACAGCGGATCCTCGGGCAGCTCCACACCGCCGCCGGAAGCTGTAGACTCCATGGTCGGCTCGGAGGCAGTCTCCACAGTCGCCGGTGCTGAGGTCGTCAGGATATCAATCGCGGAAAATTCGATCACATCCATCTCAGGCTTGCAAAATGTTTTCATATCGTTCTCCTTTCCGCCTGCGCAAACCCGTCAGGCCGCGCAGGACAGCAGTTGGTTCAAGACGTAAACACGTTGTAGTTCTCTCCGGAAATGTCATAGGGACAGAACTGCTCCGACGGGAAGTTGCATATACCGTTCGTATTGAATATATACCAGCCGGTATCGACATTCGGATCCGGATTCACGGTGCACTGACCGACCTGTCCCGCATTGGGGTCGACCGAACAGCTCGCGATGGTCGCACCCGCCAAAGAGAAGCTCTCATAAATCAGTTCGGGCTTGGAATATCTCTTTTTCATGGTTACACCTCACTTATCTTGAAAGCTTTTCCGGCACGACGCGGCAAAGGGCTTCGGTGACGGCAGCGCTGCGCTGTATACAGCGCCTGTGCCGTTCGCAAACGTGCCTGCGTCGAGATTCGAGGACGCCGACTGCGCGGACGCCTTGTCCACGACAGTCACCTTGACATTGTCAATGTAATAGAAGCAGGACGATGCGTCCTCTTTACCGTAGTTATACGGATTGCTGTACAGCGTGAACAAGTCTTTGCTTCGATCCGTCGAATTTGCAGAAACCGTCTGCTGCGCACTGAAATGCACCCAGCCGCCGTTCTTCGTGATCGTAACATGGTGGTCGTTATGGTCGGTCTTGCCGTTCTCATCCATGTACTGCAAATTACAGAAGAGATCGGTGCGTTCTGCCGGGCTGTTCGGGTCGAGCATCACGTCGAAATCGATCTGATAGGTCGTGCCCGGCGTGAATTGGGTGTTCATCTTTGCGTACAGCCAAGTGGTATAAGAGGATGTCACATAGTAGCACTTATTATATACGGCAGTCGGGTCTGTGACAAGGCTGATCGCCTGATTGTTGCCGACGAAGAACTTCGCCGTTCCCTCGGCGTCGTCCTCGACGAGCACTGTCTCCTCCTTGGCCTCAACGAAGCGGATATATTTGATCTCCGTCGTGCCCGCATCGTCGAACGGGTCAAAGCGCAGCTGCGTGGCATAGCCCTTCCATGAGCCGGTGTTGTCCCTGTCCTTCGTCATATCGAAGGTGATGGTCTTAAACTCACCGTTCGAGCTTTTGCCGATCGAAACCTGCACGCTCTTGCCCTCGCTCAGCCCCTTGGCCTCGGTCGTCGTATAGTAGATCTTCATCACGTCCGAGCTGCGGCTGCCCGTGATGTCCCACTTCACGCAGACCTCGATCTTTGTATACTTGCTGCAATCCAAGCTCAGGTTTTCCATGCTCAGTCTGGGGTCATAGGTGTTGTTGGCGGTTCGCGTGCCCTCGATCACAAGCGTATCGTCCGTGAAGTTCATCGTGCCGCCTGCCAACGTCCAGCCGCGCGCATCGCCGGAGCGGTTGAACGTCCAAATGCCGTCCGCCTCGGTCTCAAAGCGCGAGGCCTCCTGCGTAGAGATGTGGTAGTCGGTGCCGTCCTTCACACAGTGCAGGCCGAGTACCTTCGCCAATCCCTCGATCGGGAGCATCGGGATGTTGTCCTGCTGATAGACCGTCCCGCCAAGCTTCACCTGCGTTTTTCCGTCGACCAGCGCGTAATCCTTACCGGTCACGAACTGATAGGAATGCTTGTTGCGGTAGAGCGTCAGGGTCTTGGTCTCGTAGCTCCACTCGAAGTAGAGCGAGAGCAGATGGTTGATGCGGCTGACGCCCGGCTCAAAGGGCACATAGTCCACGCCGTTCTGCGTCTCGGTCTGGATCTTGTTGCCGAGCTTCGTGCCGTTGATATAAACGGCCGGATAATCGCCGCCGTACTCAAAGGTCACGGATTCGATCGTGAAGGTCACGTCGTTCGCGTCCACCGGATCAAGGCGCATGGCCGTGACCGTACCGACCCAAGTCGACCGCGAGCTAAGCTCAAACATGAACTCCTGCTCCCCGTCCGTGGTGGAATAGACGCGGATGGAATTTCCCTCGGAAATGCCGCCGCTCTTACTCGTCCCATAGAAAAGCTGCATATACTCCCCCTTCGGGATGCCGGACGCCTTCACGCGCACACGGAGCAGCTGCGACGCGTCCATGTCCTTGAAGGCCTCTTCTTTTATGGCAAAGATCGCGTCGGAGGACTGACCGCTGGGATAGGTCTGGTAGACGCCGTTGCCCTTCTCCGCCAGATTTGCCGCCGACTGATAGAAATCCGTCGTATAGGTCTTGACGCTTCTGGCCTGCGCGCCGGTGTAATCGCCGTTCTGGCGCAGGACGCGAATATCCTGCGGATAGTTGTGCGTGATGAGCGCCTTCTGCTCGTCCGTGGGCGTCACGTCGGTATGCGCGCCGCCGCCGGAATACACCTCGCGCAGCACGTCCAGATACTGGAAGCCGTGCAGTCCCTCGCTGGGCATAATGTAGGTGCCCTCGCCGTACTCGTTCCAAGTGGAGATCATGGCGAATTTATCCTGCCAACGATCCTCACCGGACTTGCTCGCATAGGTCGGGATATAGGTGTCGCGCACCCATTCGTTGGCCGCCTTGAAGTCCGAAACGGACATCATGGGGAAGCGTTCCTGCGCCCAGCCGATGTGGTTAAAGCCCACGCTGATGGTCGGAACGGTGTAGGCATCGACATTCTTCTGCTTGTTCAGATTGTTGTTGATATCCTCCTGCAGCATGTAGTTCGTACCCCAGTTATAGGCATACCAGCCGTCGAAGCCATAGTCCTTGATGTTCGTCTCGCCGCCGTTGCAGTCGAGCACGATCACACCGTCGAAGCCGACCTTCTTGGCCTCCTCGCGCAGATAATCGAACATACCCTTCACGGTCGCAGCATCGTTGCCGAACTGGCTCTTGAGCCTGCTCGCGCCGAAGATCGCAAGGACAGGTTTCTTGTCGATGGTCATGTAGCTCGGGTTCGTGAAATAGTTCTCGATGATATACGGAACATAATAATTCTTGAACGCGTCCACCGTTGACGGGACCGAGCCGTTGGCCGCCTCCCAGAGCAGGCAGAATTTCATCTTGTCGCTGTATTTTGCGTTGACAAAGGCGCGGTCGAGATGCTTGGCGCTGGGGTTAAGCGGCTCATAGCTGCTCGAAGCAAACCAGCAGAAGGCTTGGAAGTCGATGCCGTGCTCGGCCATGTACTTGATCTCCCAGTCCGCCGTCTCGGTCAGATTCTCGTCATAGTAGCCCAGAACCGGCGTCAAATCGTCGTGCGGAGTGATCGTAGCCCAGCCCCAGTGGCTGCCGTTCTCCCAGAGAGAGCAGACGTTGATGCCGATGTTGTAATCGTCCTCGACGACCTGCGGCTCCGGGATGTCATAATCGACGAGGTTATAGACCATGATGTCATCCAGATCGACGAAACCGGCGCTCTTAGTGTTGTCGACGCGGATGCCGTCGACATAGCTCGTCTTGGTCAGAAAATCGACCGTCGCGACCTTGGAGGTGTGCACCTTGATGATTGCCTTCTGCGTGGTCATGTCGGCCTCGACGCGGAGCAGATGCCACATATTGTTCTGAAGCTGCTCCTGCGTCTCGGAAAGCGCGCCGCCGGCCTTGGTCTTCATGATCTTCTGACCGTTGGCGTAGAGATAGCCGTCCTTCAGCTCGAGCTTGACCACCGCGTCGTCCCCGGCGCAGAGGCTCCAGCTCGTGTTCTGATCGTTCCGCTCGGACTTGGTCGAGAGCGTGAAGCAGACGTTTCCGCCCAGCGGCTCAAAGCTGCTCGCCGTCTCCTTCCCGGCCGCCAGACGGAGGGATTCGCCGACGAGCGAGAGCGCGTTGTCGTTCGTAAAGCTTGTGGGAATCGCACGCGTCGGAACGGTGAAGTTCTCATAGATCGCGTAATTCGCCTCGACATAGCCGCCCTGTAGCGTCGTGCTGTTCGTGCTCTCGTCGGTCGTCTCAAAGCTGAGGCAGCGGAACGACGTGCCGAGCAGCGGATGCGTGCCGCAGTCGATACCGTCGATCTCGATCCGGCTCGTGCCCTTGTCGAGGTCGACAACCACATGCAGGAGCATATTGCCCAAGTCGTTCCCGACCGCCTCGAGCGTCGCGGGAAGCGCCGTGAGGCTGCCGTCCTTGGCCTTGACATAGAAGCCGTCGCCCTGCGTGATGAGATAGAAGGTATCCGAGCCGTCCTCGGCCGTCAGCCGCATCACGTTGCCCGCGAATCCGGAATGATAGGACAGGGCAAAGCGGAAATCGAAGCTTCCCGCCGTCTCGTTGTTGAAATAACGCAGCTGACGGGAGTGTTCCTCGGTGCTGACGTCGCTCAGGCGGCCGTTATCGGCGTTCGAGGTCTTGCCGAGACCCGCGCGGTTGTCGACCTGCCAGCCGGAGGTGATGCCTTCGAGGTTCTTGGCTTGATCCATCGAGTAGGTGTAGCAGATCTCATAGGCCTGATGCGCCTTACGCACCTGCACCGAGGAAATGCCGAAATACTTCGCGGTGGAGTCGCCGTACTTCATCATATCGTTGAGCAGGCGGACAAGCTTCGCATCGGGGTCGGACATCTTCCGGGCAGCGTAGGATTCGGCGCTGTAGGTCAGCGTACCGCTGACTTTGTTCCCGTTGACATCATAGACCTCGGCGGTGCAGACGGTGCGCAGCTGCGTGGGGTTGAGCTTGTCAAAAACCACCGCATAGCGTCCGTCGTCAGTCAGCGTAAACTTGTCGCCGCTGATCGTCTCGGTCTGCGTATCGCCGTTTTTGTCGACATAGCTGACCTTCATCGTCAGGTCGCTCGCCTTGCCCGTATAGCCCTTGGGCGACAGATAGTACTTGATCGCGACCTTTTCCTTCAACAGCAGAGAGACGCTGTCAAAATGGATCGCTCCGGTATTATCCGTGACCGTGCAGTTGTTTGTGAGCGTCGGCTCGGTCTGTGTTGCAAAGGCCGCTTGCTCTTCGGTCAAATCCTGATTGACGAGATTGGCCGTGTTGTAGTTCCAGTACGTCTGCGCAGATGCGCCGTAATTCAGCATATCCACCAGCAGCGTCTTGAGCTTGTCCGGCGTCGTGACTCTCTTGAGCTGATTCATCGCGTAGGTCTTGACGCTGTACTCGACCGGTTTTCCGCCGACGTCCTTGCCGTCCTTCGTCCCGTGCATGGTCGCGGTGACAATGCTGCCCATTTCCATGGCCGAAACGCCGTCAAAGGTGTAGACGAAACGGCCGTTGTTCTCCGCACGGAGGGTGGTCTTCTTCTCCTCCGTTCCGGTAACGTTGCCCTTTTCGTCATACAAATTCTTCACGCAGAGCAGATAGGGATCCTCGATCCCCTCCAGATTCTCCTGCGGAACGTAGAAGTTGATGGAAATGTCGCTCGAAAGGGTCAAAGACGCCGCAGAGATGCCAAGCGAGCCGGTTCCGGACGGATCAGAGGGGTCCTCCGGCGTCAGCAGGGCATTGGCCAGATCCAGCGCGGCCTCGGTATCCTCCGGTTGGCAGCGTAGCTCCGTGACTGTCTCCGGCAGGTATTCGAAGCTCGTCAGCGCGATATGTGTCGTGCCGGTGTTCTTAAAGAGCAGGATCTGCGTTCCGTCCGCAGCGGCGGTATAAACGGGATAGTGCATCTCCGTTCCGGTCAGCGTCTGCTGTGCGATCGGCGTCTTGTCGCCGCTGTCGGTAAAGCTCTGCACCGAGTAGACGCTAAATTTGCCCGATGCGCCCGTAAAGCTCTGCGCGCCCATGCGCAGCACTGCGTCCTTCTTTGCGGTGACGGCCACGGCGACGGCCTGCTCCGGCGCCAGATGAATTTCATACTTCGGGCCGTGCTCCAGCTTATCGCTCAGCTCCGTCTTGCCGTACTCGGTAATGAACAGGCTGACCTTCGCGGTCAAAATGTCGTTAAAATCGGTACGCTCATATTCCGGCGTTGCGCCGATGGGGTTCAGGATGCGGACGCCGTCGACCAGAATGTCGAAGGAGCCGACATCGTAGGGGTCAAAGTACGGAGAATACATCGGCGTGCAGACCACGGTATACATTCCGTAGGTCAGATCGTCCTTCACCAGCGCCGTGCCCTGATACAGACGGTCGATCTCTCTGCCCTCGACGGGCGGCGCCGTCTCACCGTCCTCCTGTTCCCCATAGTAAATGCCGTAGCGGGTGTTGACGGCGCGGGTATAGATCGGCTTTTTGCCATCCTCCATGCTGCCCTCATAGACCTGCACGTTGACCACGCCGCCGTAGGGCGTGCCCATGCTGACCAGCTCAAAGCCGGTGCCGTAGAAGCTGAACTTCACGGAGGGATACGCCGCAGAGAGCGAAGCGTCCTTGATCTCGGTGGTCACATTGACCATCCGCGCCGTACCGGCGGAGAAGTAAAGGTTCTTTTCGTTCTCGCTGTACTTGCTGTCGTAGTCGTCCGTATGGGAATCGGCGTCCTGATGTTGGCCGTCGGCATTCGCGTCGTAATTCGCGTCGTCAGCCGTGATGTCGTGGCGATACTGCTCTGTGACCTTGTACCACTTGCCGCGCTGGCCGTCCGTAAAGGTCAGGAGGTCGTCGTTCGACTCCTCATAATAGATCACATTCGCGGGCTTGATGACGATCTCGTGAACTACGCTCGTGCCGTCGGGATAGCTGATACGGTAGAACACCGAAGCGTCGGGGTTGTCCTTGGAATAGATCAGGTCATACGGCGTGATGGTGACGTTTCCGTCCGCGCTGGCCTCGGCAAAGGTCACCGTTCTGCCCTTGGCATCGGTTTTCTCGACCTTGCTCGACCAAACGGTCGCGTCAACGGCGCTTGCGACTTCCACCGTCGGCGTCTCCGCACGGAAGCTGCGCACATCCACCGTCACCTTGCGGTCGTAGTTCAGAACGACCGTGGTCTTGCCGTAGAAGCCGATGTCGTTGTCCGTAGAGACGTAATCCTCCACCGTCGCGGGCAGCGTAATGTCCCGCAGCTCGGCAGCAGTCAGCTTTCCGTTTGCGTCATAGACGGAAACGGCGTTGGTGGCCTTGTCGAATTGGCTCAGGTCGGTCGTTCCGCTCTCCATGCGCACCATGTAGGTGCCGCCGGAGAGACCCCGGAACTCATAGCTGCCGGAGGTGTAATCCTGCTCGTCGGCAGGATTCTTCACATTGATGCTCTTGCCGAGATAGGTCGAAACAGGGCGGTAATTGCTGTCGGTCACGGGGACATAGGCGTCGTCCGCCTCGGCATAGGACACCGTCGGCTGCAGGTTCGTCAGGGTGACATACTTCTGATAAGCGTCCTTCGTCGTGAAATCGAAGCACCGCTGCGTGCCGTCCGTCAGCTCGATCGTAATGCTGCGGATCGTGAAAGTCTTGTTTTTGCCCTGAAGCGGGTCAAAGCGCAGACCGGTCAGCTTCTCGTTGGGCTTCCAATTGCTGAAGCTCGACATCTCGAACACATATTCCTTCATGTCCTTGCTCAACCGCAGACTGCTGTTCAACGAAAGCGTCTTTGGGCCGCTGAAGTTCTTGTCGCTCCCGCTCATATAGAACAGATCGGGCGATCTCTCGCTGTCGGAATCGCCCGACATCACCAAACGCACGCTCTTGACGTCGCTGGTGTTCAGCCCCTGATACATGACCTCCTTAGCGGTCAGGATCGCGTCTGGCGATCTGTCGTCGGTACCAAACGTCGTGCCGCCGGTCTCACCCTTGCGGTAGAGTGAGACCTTCACACTGTCGCGCGTGACCGTTTCGGAATCCGCGGCATATTCCGGCGTCCCCTGCATATTGCTGACGCGCAGATACTTCTGCCACGCGCCCGGTACGGTGAGATCAAAGGTACGCGTCGTGCCGTCGGCAAGGTCGAGCATGATGGTCTTGATCGTGACGTTCAGATTCGCGCCCTGAATCGGGTCAAGACGCAGACCGTTGATCGTGCCTGACCAGTCCGATCGGTTTGAGAGATCAAGGGTATAGGTTGCTTCGTCCCGGTTGATATAGCCGCCCGCGACCATTCGCGCTTCCGACGGCTCCGTCTGATTCCCTGCCGAATAATAGAGCTTCATGGGATCCTTCGTCGCGGGGTCGCCGCTTGCAACCACGCGCACAGCCTTGATGTCGTTGGCCGAAAGTCCGGCATACATCGTCTCCGAGAAAGTAAAGATAATGTCGCCGCTGCCGTCGTCCGCCGCCGTGAAGGTCGTGCCGGAACGCTTCGTGGAAAGGATCGCCTCCTGCGGGAGTGTGTAATCCTCAGCGGTCGGGTAAGAGACGCCCGACAAAATAGAATCGCTGGGAATAACGTAGTTCCCATACGCGCCCTTGGTGCAGAGATCCATCACCTGCTCCGTGCCGTCGGCCTTCACAAGCGTGATGGTCTTGATGTTGAAGGAGAGGTTATTGCCCTGCAGAGGATCGAGGCGCATTTCGGTCATGACGCCTGTCCAGTTGGCATTCGCGGCCGTGCTGAGGTCAAAGACATATTCCTTCTCTTTTGCGGAGAGCTTTTCGCCGCCGTTTTTCACGAGCGTCGGGTTATTGATCTCAAAGCGGTTGGCTTCCGCCCAGTCTTTGTCGTCCGTTCTGAAGTACAGCTTGATCGGTTCTTCAGAGGCAGACGAGCCGCTCATGACCACCTTGAGCTGCTTCAGCTCGGTGGTCAGGATACCTCTATAATAATCCGGTTTCAGGAAGAGGATCGCGTCGCCCTTCCCGGCGATGCCGGTCGTATAGAACGTCGTGCCTGCGCAGGCGGTGTCGTTGACATCCGCCGTCTCGTTCTTCTTGCCGTCGCCGTCGTCGTCCGACCACGCCATACCGGAGATGCTCCGCTTGACGACGTTGGCCGCAGCCGTTGCCTGCAGCTCGCCCGTGGAGATCGTGTTGACGTAGGTCGTGTTGTCCTTGAACGCGCTCAGATCCGGTTCGAGCTGGATTTGCAGCTCAATACTGATCGCCTTGTTCGAGTCGAGCGAACCGATGATCGCCCAAGCGGTCGGGCGCTTACCATTCATGTCAGTGATCGTGCCATCGGCGCTAAGAGTGGCTTTCGTCCAGCCCTCTGCCTCCGTCTGCGGAACCGTTGCCGCCGTGGCGTTTTTATATTGCTCATCCGTTGTGTAGTAGACACTGAGCTTGCTCGCGTCGCAGAGTGTCGTGTCCAGCTTCCACGCCGTCACATGATACGTTCCGGCGAAGCTGCTGCCGTTCTGCCCGTCGGCGGGCATCGTGTCGAGCAGATAGACCTGCTCGGGCGTCGTGGCGTTGTTGCTGTTGTAGATCACATAGTCGACCGTGCCGTCTGCCTCGACGGTGTCGGCCTTGACCGACTTCGTGAAGGCGTAGGCAGTGCCTTTTGTGACCGTGATACCTTCGGAAGCAAGATTCCCATTCTCAGCCGTAAAGGCTCGATTGTCCTCTGTACCGGAAATAGTTACAGTCGGGACAAGAGAGGTCGTACCTTGCGGGCAGTCCGCATCAGGCGACTTGCTGCCGATGAAGGTTGAATAATAGATCGGCGGAATCGCCTGCCCGACGGTAACACCGACGAGCTTCCAGACCAGCGTCGTCTCGCCGGTCTTGGCGTTGACGGACACGTTCGTTGCCAGTTCCATGCCGCCCGTGACCGTGCCGCGCGTGCCGCCGTTGGCGCTGCTCTGGGTGTAAGTTCCGCCGAAATAGGACGAGCCTTCGATATAGCTCAGGTACTTCGGCAGCGTGACGGTGATCGTCAGATTGGTCGTCTTTTCCGGCGTGCCCTGACTCTTGTCGAAGCTCGCCGTCGGCTGCACGATGAAATCCGCCTCGCGCTGCGAGCGGTCAAGGGCATAGGTCTCCTTTTCCTTCCCATTGACGCGCTGCGCCTCGACCATGGAGACGCCGGTCTTATAGCCGATGATGAGCATCGTGTCGCCCCAGTGACCCCAGTCGGAGTTGTGGTTATGCAGCACATGCGCCTCGTCGTAGGTCGCCGGAACATATTGCGTGCTCCGCGGCACGCCCGCGCTGTTGTTCGCGGGGATATTGCCGCTGTTGAGCCATTCCGTCTCGTCCTTGGCGTTGGTGAAATGGTTCTCCGTCAGGAGCGTGGCGCGGTTGTCCGGATTCAGATAGGTCTCACAGCTCGGGGTGGCATAGGTGCCGTCCTCGCGCGGCGTGACGGACGCTGCGACCTCCGCAATCGCGCTGTTCGCGCACATGGCCTTCGTCCAGACGCGGGAGGTCGAAACGATGCTGTAGGTCTGGTTGACCGTCGCCGTGTCGCGCACCTTCGCGCTCATAAGGGCGCCGTAGTGGGGCTTCTGATCGATCAGCAGACCCGGCCCCTGGATATACAGCAGCACGGCCACGCAGGTCTTGTTGTCGCTTTTCAGCTCCTCGAGGGAGTCGTAATACATAAGCTGATCCTCGGTCGCGTCGCGCATCTCGTCAAAGCTTGTCCAATCCGTGCCGTCCGTCTTTGCGCCGTATTTGACCGTCAGAGTCGCCTCGGATTTGTCCGCGCCGTCGATGAAGTCCTTCTTATAATCTCCGGTCAGCTCAAAGGCCGCCGCCGGGAAGCGCAGGAAGTTCGTTGCGAACCAGAGCTGGTTGTTTTCCTCATTGCTGGTGTAGTAGGTGAAGCCCGCGCGCAGATAAAGCTCCGCGCCCGGAACCGCAACGTCGTCGCCGTGGCGCTGATTCTCAACATTCACGCCCCAACTGGTCGAATTTTCGAGACCTGCGTAAAACACACGGTTTTGCAGGACGCCGGGCAGCGTCAGCTCCAGGCCGGCCTCGTGGACGTCGTCGTCCCGAATCTGCTGCTGGTCGTTCGTGCCTGCGGTGTCGGCGAATGCCGTGTTGTTGACGGTCGTAAGCTTCAGATCGCTTGCCGTGGCGGTCGTATAGAACGCGCCCTGTCCGTATTCCTGAATGATCTGATACTGTGCGCTGTCGGTCGTGTCGTTGCCCAGTTGGTTGAAGGGCTGCACGACCCAGAACTCACCCGCCGAGAACACGCCGATGCCCTTGTCCGCGCCGTATGCGCCGACCTCGGTGCTGCGGTCGCCGTCCATCGTCGGCATCTTGTCCACGTTGATCTCATAGCCGCTGACCGTGACGAGAACCTCGCCCGTCGGCGTGCCGTCCTCGTTCCGCAGCTGAACGGCCGACCATGTGCCGCCGTTGAAGCAGCTCCTATCTTCTCCGCCGGCGTTATAGGGCGCGCCGTTGACCACAGCGTTGTTATTGTCATAGAGCACGCGGCCGTCGCCGTTTGCCGTGCCATACGGCTGGATCATATTGCCGTCCGCGCTGTAGAGCAGTGGCATATAGCCGGCCGCGTCGGCCGCGATCTCCTGCCCGGCCGTGTAGTTCGAACCGGCATTCGGTGTGTTGATCCGATATTTGCTGCTCAGCCTGAGCTTGAAGGTGATCGGCTCGCCGTTCGGGATCTCGATGCCCTTGAACCCCTTGTCGGGCTTATTGTTATACAGCTCGAGGCTGACCGCGAAATTCATCAAGCGGCCGGGGACGAGCTTGTCGCCCGCGATCCCATAGTTCGCCGCGATCTGGCTGCCCGTCGTATTGCCGGTGTTAAAGTCAAAGCTGTCCTTGTAGCTCGTGTTGCCCTTGACCTTGATGTTATAGCTCGGCGCGGTGCTGACCGTCACGCGCTCGGCGCTTGCCGCCGCCTGATCGGCCTCGGCCGCCCCGTCGATGTACGCGCGGATCGTCGGCTTGACCTCCGAGCCGTTCGCCATGCCCTTCACGCGAACGGTCAGGTTCTCACCAAACGTACCCGGCACAACGGTCTGCCCTCCGTTCTCCAGATGCTTATAGGCCACAAGCGTCTGAGAATCGCCGTTGTCAACGATCCGGTAGGCATATTTCCCGCTGTTCTCCATCCATGCCATAGCCGCCGTGTCAAACTCGGCCTGCGCACTTGTCAGCGGGAGCGTGAATGTCACGCAGACATACGCTTCGCTGTACGATTTTGCGGTGTCTGTCGCAGCGACATTCACAGTGAATTGGTAATTCACCGTGTCAAAGCTGCGGACGATCTTATTCTTTGCGCCGCTGTCGTTACCGGCCTCGTCATCTGCGTCCCACGGAGCAGAGCCGTCCGTGATCTCGCCGAATTGGACACTGGTCACTTTCGCCTCGCCGCTGTTCGGGATCGATGCAGCCGCTGCCGTCAGCGCAAGGCCGGGGCACAGGCTTAGAAGCATCGAGCACAGAAGCAGCAGTGCGCAGAGCCGTTTACTGATACGTTTCATTTCTCGTCCTCCTACCAAAGAGCATTTGCGGTCGGCAAGGGCAACTGCCAGCCGCCGGAAATTGCAAAAGTTCCGTCATTTTTCATCCTTGAAATATACCATAATCGCGCTCAGTTTTCAAGACAATTCTCGCCATATAAGAACCAAATTTTCCGAGAACTTTGAGAATAATTGTATAAATCTCCCAATTTTTACGCAGTTTCCTCCGCATTGCTCGTAACGCATCTTTATGGAATTTTCCACATATCCATTTTTAAGAAAAATCTTGTCATTCGTTTCTTTCGCTTTTTTGCGTAATTCAGCGCAGCCCCACAGCTTACCCACGAATTGTCTGAATTGACAAAAGATATGTGGAAAGAAGACTCGCTTATCCTAATGGCAAAGCGTATCAAAGCAAAATAGTCGCCAAATACGGCTTTATGCTGTCTCCTTTGGAAAAATTTTTGGAACAGTTGTCAATATCCGTTTTAGATCATTGTTTTGCTCCTTGGAGATGTCCCTCCACCCATTCTTGAAGCCATGCTTATGAGATATATTTCGCCCATTCG
>OIYV01000634.1_pt1 | contig 19520 bp, 19 predicted proteins | sample 1588251 | NCBI WGS metagenome assembly OIYV01 (sample SAMN03283282) | human gut metagenome | biome: human-associated habitat; material: feces | host: Homo sapiens | place: Peru | collected 2012
TCGTTTTCTTTCTTCTACATAATTGAATCAACGATGGCCTTGCCAATCTCGGGCGTATGCGCCGCCTCCGCAATGCGCGACCAGCGGGCCCCCTCGGGCGCGAGCTCAAACGTCACGCCCTTCTTGTCGCGCAGGCAGGCGACCTGCTCGCTTGCGTCCAGGCTCTCGAAGGGCTCGGCGTCTGCCATGCAATACCCCTTATAACGAAAAACCGCCCCGGCACGCAGGCGCCCCGGGACGGTGAACGTGCTGCCACCAATGTGGTGAAGCCATCATAGCAGCCCGCCGGAATTTTGCGAAGACCGTTGGGACGACGGCCCGAGGCTCACCAAGGGCCTCTTCGACGAGCCGGTCGTGTCCCCGTACTTCCTCTCGCTCGCCGAGCAGGTGCGGCTCTGCCCCCGCTGCGGCCACAAGACCTACTTCGCCGGGACGCTCAACCCGGACGCCGTCTACGAGGTCTGCGACGACTGCGGATATTTCTTTACGCTCGTTGCCCCCGAGTGGGCGTGGGCCAAGGATGCGCCTAAGCCCGTGGGCAAGCCTAAGTCCTCGCCCCGCTTCACCGTGATCGAGGACGGGCTGGCCTAGGCTGAAGCCCGCTGCCGCGAATCTGCACTCTGCGCCTCTCTCCTTCCGGAGACGCAGGAGAATGCATGGCATCCGTTCGATTTGGCCGATGCAGCATTGGGTTATTTTTTCGAGACGAAAGAAACCGCCTGCCTCACGGAAATCCCGTTTCGGGCTTAAACCCAATTGCCCGGGTTCCCGATTGCGTACAGGGGAATGTTCTGCATCCAGCCTTGATCCCGGAAGCCCGACATGCTGAACCTGCGGGGGCTCATGCCCTCGTAGCGCTCGTTGAAGGCGCGCAGGCTCTTCGCGCGCAGGTTCTCCTCAGCCTTCACCTCGATGGGGTACACACCCGAGTCAGTTTGCACGAGGAAGTCAATCTCGCCGCTGGAGTTCTCGGCCGACCAGTAAAAGGGCACGAGGCCGCAGTCCGAAACGAGCTGCTGGCAGACGTACTGCTCGGTGAGGGCCCCCTTGAATTCCGTGAAAATGCTGCTGCCGTCTACCAACGCAGCCGGGCTCAGCCCGCTCATTGCCCCCAGAAGCCCTATGTCCAACATGAACACCTTGAAGGCGTTTTGGTCCCGGTAGGCCTTCAGCGGCATGCCTGGTTTGCTCACGCGCGGCACTTTGACGATGAGGCCGGCTTGCTCAAGCCATCGCAAGCTCTCCTCGAAATCCGCTGCTCGAGCGCCTTTGCGAACGTGGCCGAATACGAACTTCTTGTTCTCCTTTGAAAGGTGCTTGGGGATGGAGTCCCACGCGAGCATAGTCCGCGCCAGCAGGTTTGCGGGCACATGCTTGGCGAAATCGCTCATGTAATCGGCAAGGATCTGGTCCTGCACCCTTCGCGCGTCGCGCACGTCTGCCGTGTCGATATAGGCGTTCACGGCTTCCGGCATCCCCCCTACGATGTAGTAGGTGCGCAGAAGCTCCTTGAGCTTGTCCGAGAAGGTGTCCATCATCGCATGGTCGCCCTTTTCGATCAGCTCGGCGTAACGTCCGTTTCCCGTTGCACCGAGGAATTCGGTGAAGCTCAGCGGGAAGAGATTCACCGAATTGACCTTGCCGACGGGGAATCCGGTCCCATGATCAGCTTTCTCTGCATGGGGAACCTCCATCAACAAGATACGCCCTTACTATTGTGCATAAACACAATAGTAAGGGCGTAATAATGATAATTGATGCAAAAATCAGTCGGAACTATTCCCACTCGGTGGTTATAGTTTTGCCGTCTCGTCACTCCAGTTGCACCCAGTTTTCGGCGGCATCTCGAAGTGAGTGCCGCTGAATGACGCGACGTCGCGTTTCATCGGCTTCGGGGACAAAAGCTGGGACAACTTCAAAAACCATTTTCAAACTCAGAGTATTGAGTTTTTATTTTTGTCCCAAGGGGCACGGAGAGCCGCCTTTGGAGGCTCGATATCGCCGAAAAACGCCCGTTTTGAAACTCAACCGCCTTTGAGCCTGCAAACCACCAGCTTCAACAGTAAGTGAGTCGACGCGGGTGGCTTACGAGCCGTTCACAAAACCGCAGGCCACAGGTCTTTGTCAACGATAAGCAAAGTGAATAGTCTCAGGTGGCTTGCCCATGAGTTGGCGTAAGCCTGTTTAGCAAAAGGCTAATCGGACACGACAGGCCGCCCGCATGGCGACGGCGTTTCCCGTGCGGGCACAAACAGCCCTGCGTGCCCTGTCGCGCGATATCCCAATGCGACGTTCAGAACCCTACCCGCCAAGCAGCCACCTCGCGAAATTCAGCACGAGCACGCCCTCCCGGGTATGGGGCTCATGCCTCGTGCGAGTGATGAGAATCTTCGGGAATGCATCCCCGATGGATAGAATCGGCGCAATCTCCCTCTCGAGCGTCGAATCGGCGCCGATATCGTCGCTCACATACACTTTCCTTCCCGGTTTCGAAACTTGGAAGGCAGTATGCGCAAGGATGCGTCGAGGTGCGATCCCAGTCGTACCATGCCAGCAGAGATGTCGAGGCACATTCGTTCATGCTGCAATGCGGGCATCGGAGATGAAAAACAGCCCGTCGGGTAGTCATGGGCGTGCGGGAGCCCGCATCAGTAACCTGCCTCCTCGGTTGTCCCTTCTTTGCATGGTCGTCTACATAAAGGAGGAACCAGCCATGCAGATCAGCATGCTTGCCCTTCTTGGGTCACGGACCGGGGAGGCGAGGGCCTCCGTCGGGACCGCCCCGAGCAACCGGCATATCCAAGGAATGACAAGGCTCGATCGCTGTGCTGGTCAGGATGCCGAAGCGGGCCGTCCGCCAATCGAAATGCGGGTCAGGATGCTGCAACGTGATTCCAGCTGCAGGATACGGCTCCTTTGCGGTTGCCGCAAAACCTGCTGGCAACATTCTTACTATCCGAATGATGTACGCATCCCTTGGGATCGTTTCGCCTGACCAGGGCCATCTTCAGCGCCTCATCGGCCAGCTCGGCAGGCGCCTCTTCCACGCGTAATAGCCCTGGCGGGTCACCTATGCAACCAAAGATACAAAAGGAATCGAATGGCCAGAGAGGACTGCGTTTACCGATGGTCGATTCTTGACAGGCAAACTCAAGCCTCGTTAATATTACATGGTTTGCCAGACCGAATTAACAAAGGAGGGGTGTCGTGGTTGGTCTTTTCCGCACGTGGATGAGCGCCTAGAAAGCGGCGCTGTTGTGGCGTCGCGCTGTTTTTCTGCACGCCATTTCACGATTGGACATAACCATGATATTTGAAACCTCTCGGGGCAGGTCTGCTCTGCTGTGCCATTCATGGCAATTCAAGCTTTGTTTCGTATGGGGCGGGGAGCTCGTTTCGACATTGACGAGTTCGATTCTCCAGATGGGTCTTATTTGGCATCTCGCCCTCACGACAGGGTCGTCTTCTCTCCTCTCCTTAGCATCGCTGGCAGGCTTTCTGCCGATTGCTTTGTTCGGAATCCTTGCGGGCGCCGTTGTCGACAGACTGCCTTTGAAACGTGTCCTCATCGGCGCCGACCTCTTCATTGCCGCGGTGGGTGCCGCCTTGGCGATTGCCTCGTTGGCCGGCAGCTTACCTGCATGGCTAATTCTCATCGCCCTGTTTCTCCGTGCAGTTGGTACTTCGTTCTACACGCCAGCCTCCCAATCTCTCACGCCCCATCTCGCCCCGCCAGAGCATCTCGTTCGCCTATCGGGGGTGACTCAGGCGATTCAGTCCGGCGGATACATTCTTGGCGCCGCGCTTGCAGCAGTGATTTATCCCGTGGCGGGCATTACCGCTATGATTGTCCTCGACGTGCTGGGAGCGCTTTTCGCTTCTTTAGCCGTCCTCGCCGCACAGATAGACGCAGGGGGCCTCGACGAAGCCGACCGCAGCTTGTCCTTTTCCAATAAGGTTCGAGAGCTCTTCTCTGAGATTTCGGACGGCTACAAGCTGATTAGGGGGTACAGGGGGCTGTTCGCCCTTCTTTGGTGCGGGTTCGTCTTCGCTTTCGCGTTCTCTCCGCTCGCGGCATTGTTCCCAATAATGACCTTGGGGCATTTTGGCGGTAGCACGGGGGATGCCGCTTTGGTGGAAATCCTTTTTTCTGCAGGCATGCTGGCTGGGTCCGGCATTTTGGCGGCCACGGGAGGGTTCCGCAATAGGTCGTTCACCATGGTCGCCGCGATTGCCGGCTTCGGCATTGCCGCAATCGTATCCGGATCGCTCGGCCCGTCATTGTTCGCTGCTTTCCTGCCGGTGAGCTTTCTTATGGGCGCATGCTCCCCGTTGTACGCGGGAACCCAGACTGCCCTTATGCAGGAGCAGATACCTCCTGAGTACCTAGGCCGCGTTTTCGGCCTCTACGGAACCATCATGGCTTGGGCCATGCCCATGGGCCTCGCAGCCCCCTCCGTTTTTGCGGATCTGCTTGGAGCTCCGTTATGGTTCGTCGGCTCTGGAGCGACCATGGTACTGCTTGCGATGGCTATGCTGCTTGCTCCGAGCGTCCGAAACGCGGGGAAAAGAGATACCGGGCAGATTCAATAGCCCAAGTATTCGAAAAAAAGAGGCAGCAGCCATCGGTTCAAGCGTCAGCCTTCAAGCCCTTGCGACGACGAGGTATTGCACCGACATCCCACATCGCGCTCCTTATTCGTCGCCAACTATCATTTTCGGATTTGCCGGCTTGCGCAAGGTCAAAACGCTCGCGCCGGCAATTGGGCAAAAGCGAAAAATCGACGTGAGCAATCTTTTTTTGCATGGCTGCGCTTCCAGTAAAACGCTAATACACAAAAGGCGGTTCAACCTATGGAACTCATAGTCAAAGCTAAAGACATCTTTTTGGAATATGCCGGCCGCGATATCCTAGATATCGAAGAGTTGGAAATCTACTCCTACGATCGCATCGGCTTGGTGGGAGACAATGGCGCAGGCAAAACCAGCCTGCTTAAAATTCTGAGCGGCAATCTTACCATTGCGGACGCCGACGTCAGGCGCTTCGGCAACATTGCCCTCATCGGCCAACTCGATGAACTCGACCTTGATGCGGCTCAGGGCAGTGGTGAGATGCTCTCCCGTCTCAACGTCGCCGGAGTGGCGCAGGAGACGATGAGCGGCGGAGAGGAGACACGCGCCAAGATTGCCTCTGCGCTCTCCCAGCATGCAAGCGCGATCTTTGCTGATGAGCCTACGAGCCACCTCGACCAAGACGGCATCAGCCTTCTCGTCGGACAACTCAAGGCATTTGATGGAGCCCTGCTCATTGTGAGCCATGACCGTTATTTTCTCGATCAGGTAGTGGACAAGATCTGGGAGCTCAAAGACGGCGGTATTTCCGAATTCTGGGGTGACTACTCCGACTATCTGCGACAGAAAGAAGAAGAGCGCAAAGTTCAGGCGGCTCGATACGAAGAGGCGATGCGCGAGCGCGATCGCCTCGAAGCCGCCATCGAAAAACAACGGAAAAAAGCACGGCAGGTCGACGCCAAGCAGAAGGGCGCAAAGAAAAGCAACGAGAATGCAGGTCGATTGGGACATCAGAAAGCAACCGGCACCAAACAGAAGAGGATGTACCAGGCGGCTAAGAACATGGAGAAGCGCCTCGAAGCGCTCGAAGGGATTGAGGCCCCTGACAGCATTCGCACCGTGCGGTTCCGCCAGAGCAAGGCCCTGGAACTGCATAGTAAATTTCCCATCTCGGCAGACGATTTCAGCTTGAGCTTCGGCAACTGCATGCTCTATGACCACGCGAAATTCGAGATACCGCTCGGTGCCAAAGTGGCCATCACCGGTGGCAACGGTACAGGAAAGACCAGCCTGCTGAAGGCAATCGCTCGACGCGCCGACGGTATCAACATCTCTCCCAAGGCAGAGATCGGTTACTTCGAGCAAACAGGCTACAAGTTCGACGCCCGTCAGTCTGCGATCTCGTTCATGCAGGATGGTTGCGAGTACAGCATGACCGAAATTCGAGGCATCCTCGCCTCTATGGGAATCGGACCGCGCGACCTGACAAAGGACGTTGGCGTTCTCTCGGGAGGCGAAGTCATCAAGCTGCTACTCGCGAAGATGCTGCTGGGCAGATACAACATCTTGCTCATGGACGAGCCTGGAAATTACCTGGACATCAAGAGCGCCGAAGCCCTCGAGCAGATGATGAGCGCCTATGCCGGAACGATAGTGTTCGTCTCCCACGATAAGAGGCTGGTCGAGAACGTCGCAGACATTGTCTACGAAATAAAGGACACCAAGCTAGTCAAAATCTTTCAGCGCGAATAGCCCTAAATGAGCAAGAAATAATCCCCGAACGGAGACAAGGGAGTAAAACGGCAAAGAAAGAGCCTCCGTCCCAACGCAGGGAACGGAGGCTCTTTAATCGCTTTTACTCATCTCCGTCGCTGGTGGCTTTGTCATGACTCTCGTACGAAACGAAACTCAGCGGCACAGTGCGGCACTCAAAATCGCAGGTCAGAACCCTATCGGCCTACTCCCACTCGATAACGGTTGCAGCAGGTCAACGCTTTGACTGAAATTGCTCATGGGTATCTAGCAGCGCAAATTCAAAGAGCAGGCGATACTCATTTGATACTCGTTAACGCTCCAGAGCGTTTTCCAGCCACGGATCGGGTCCGCCCTTAGCCGAATACTGAACTCGACAAGAGTCGCGGCACCATATCTTAGTACGGCCCTTCCTCGGCCTTAGGAAAACGTTGCCACAGTTTTTGCAGATAGCAAGTTCGTTGTCGCCCGGGAAGAACACCTCGTTCCACAGAGCCGTGATCAGAGAGTCCACCTTGATCTTCGCGATCCCCTGCCTATCGAACAACGCCTCGTCGTCTACCGACGGGTTCATCCAGCCCCACATCATCTGCCGAACGAACCGCATCGCGACCTCACGGGGCTCTTCCCCTTTGTTGAAGCAGGCGCACAGGTAATTCTGCTTGACGTTCTTGCTCTCGGCGTGATTTGTCGCGACGGGGGCTGAAAGGTAGTTAACGGAATGTCCGTGCTTCAGCGCTGTTGACCATCCTCCACCATCGAGCCTGGACATGAGAAGGGGCGCCTGATAGGCCAGCGAGAGAAAATGATCCCTTGCATCGGATGCGGGAGTATCCGCGTTCCTCGCAAAATACGTGTTGAACGAGCACAAGCGGCGATACTGAGCGTCATATTCATCAAAACAAGCGTAGCTGTTGGCAATCTTACCGAAAGCACCCCTCGAAAGACTATCCAAGGTGAACCCAGCAGCCTTTAGCGGGTCATCGCTTAAGGCGGAGACGTCTCCCCCCTCAATCTCAGGAGGGTTAATCACGAAACTCATCACCCTCGCGGCGATGACAATGTTGTTGCGCAGATCCATCCAATCCTGGAGGGGCTCGATGGAGACCTCATCGCAATCGTCGAACTCCTCGAGCTGCTCAAGGAACCCGTTCTTCGTCGCATCGTAGCCCTCGCAGAGACGGCGAAGCGCGCTCTTGTTGATGACGTCATTGCCGACAAGCTCGAGATATGCCTCATCAACAAGCCGTTCATGATCCATGCCGACGAGCTCGCCGCTTTTGAACGCTTCTTTTACTTCGGAGACTCCCCGGACTCTCTCCCCCTCTTCGCCGAGTTCGAAGAAACTCTTGGCACTCGGCTGGCCAAATCTGTCACGGGACATAACGCCAAGCGCGTCAATTGCAGACATAAGCTGGTCGAAGTTGCGTGCAAGTACGAAGTCATTGAAGGTCTTGGGCGTAACGTTTGCCGGATTGGCTTTTAGCTCGTTGTTGGAGTAGGCACGGAGCACGACATGCTGCCCGCCGACACTCCTCCTGGCAATCGCAGTCTTACCCTTCACCGCATCCTCCAATCTCTTCTGTGTACATGAGTGTACAGAGTATTTCGATTCACTGCAAATATTTACGTAATTTTACAGTACCGGTGAAAGAAACTAGCAGTTCATATTCGCGTGATGTATTATTACGTTTTAGAGCCATTCTATTGTCAATTTTCGGAATGAGGTTTGGTCGGCTCACATAAAGAAGGACGGCATAGCTTTTGCAGGGCCGCCGTCCAAAAAGTCCAATTCGAAAATGAAAAGGGACCAGATATGAATTTTAGCACCATGAATAAAGCTCGGAGGCAGGCCTTGTTGCGCGAACACGACCTTGGGGCGCCGCTGAGCCCCGAGGATCTTGCGTACCGTCTCCTCTCCCTCGAGCTCCGCCTCGAGGGAATTGAGGGCCGCCTGGCCGAGACTGCCGGCGGCAATACCTCGAAGGAGGTGAACTAGCATGGGCGAGGAGGGGCTCGACATCCCCGCCGTTCGCGACACAAAGCGTCGCGACCCGAGCATCTCGGAAGCGCGCCGAACCCTCGAGGAGCTTGGCCTCAACGCCGCATACGACGAGATGCGCGCGGCTATCGTTGTCACCGGGCCTCTTCCCTGGGACCTCAATGCAAAGAGTCGCAACTGGAACGAGCTCGATGATGCGCAGCTCATCTCGCTGCTCGAGGACTGCATCAACCTTCGAAGCGAGAAGACGCTCGGCAACGCGATGACAATCTACACACGTGAGCGCTCTTTCAACCCACTGACAGACGAGCTCGATAACCTGGTGTGGGATGGCAGAGAACGCGCCGGCAGCCTGCTCTGCAAGTGCCTGGGCGCACAGGATTGCGACTACACGCACGCCGCCGAGACCGTATACCTATGCGGTTCGGTCATGCGCGCATATCACCCGGGATCGAAGTTCGACTACGTCCTCACCCTCGTCGGCGAGGGCGGCCTCGGAAAGTCTACGTTTGTCCGCAAGGCGGCTCTTCACGACGCGTATTTCACCGACTGCATCGGCGACCTCGGAAACGTCAAGACGACCGGTGAAGGCCTCAGTGGCAAGTGGCAGGCAGAGCTTCCCGAGCTCAGTGGTATGAACGGCCATTCACTCGAGTCGGTAAAAGCAGGCATCACCCGCGCCAGCGACACCTACAGGCAGGCCTATGGCAAGCGCGCCCACGATCACCCGCGCGCCACAGTCTTCGTAGCCACGACGAACACCATCGGATTCCTAAAGGAGAAGAGTTCCGGCGCCCGTCGCTTCCTCCCCGTCCTCTGCGGCGTCAGCGATATCAAGATGTCGGTCCACTCCCCCGAGTTCGCCCATGAAATCGCGCAAACCTGGGCCGAGGTCGTCGGTTGGATGAAAAAGGGAGACCCTCGTTTCAGCTGCGCGCTCAGCGCCGAAATGGAGGCCGAAGCCATGCATCAACGCGAGGGCTTTCTCGAAGAAGACCCGCGGGTCGATGCCATCAACACCTACCTGGCCGACAATCGCGACCATCCCGTCTGCTCGCTTGAGATTGCCGAAAAGGTGCTCATGAGAGACCCGGACGTCAAGCTGTGCCGGGAGATCTGCAGCATCCTCAACAACGAATGCCCGGGCTGGAAGTTCGCCAAGAAGATCATCTGCGGTAGTTACGGCAAGCAGCGAGCTTGGCGCTACACGCCTCCCGTCGCTGAGAAGTAGAACCTCTGTGGGGCCGGTGCCATAGGGCACCGGCCCTTTTCTTTGCCTTTGCCAACAGGGACATCCCGGCACGGTGCCGATGGTGCCGATTCTCACCCCAAAAGCGCATCACAAGTGCACCTCGCCGATAATCGTCATCCTGGCACCCGCTCCCTTTCCCGGCATATATCGGCCCCATCGGCACCCGAGGCAAACCGACAGGTCAGGAGCGCGCGGGCTTCCATGGAACCACATAAGTCGGCCACTCGATGGGCACCCGCGATTCATGCACGGCTCCGGTTTTCCAATAATTACGTTTCTACCAATTATATTTCGTAATTTCCGGTATTTCTGTTGTCAAACCATAATCCTAAGCGTAATATACGTTTTAGTGACATCCAAAACGTAATATTGAAAGGAGCTAGACAATGACCAGCCGTTATTTGGGAGCGGCCGAGGTCGCCGAGCTGACGGGCATGAGCAAATCCTATGCTTTCAAGCTGATTCAGAGACTTAACTTTGAACTTCAGGACCAGGGGATTATCACCATCCCCGGCAAGGTGGAGACCGCATACTTCAATCGCCGCATGTGCTCCGCCTCCCACCCCGACGTCGGCGGTGACGCCCATGTCCATTAGCAAAGACGAAAAGCTTGGAACGTACATCGTGCAGGTCTGGTACAGGGACGCCCTCGGCGAGCGTCGCAAGAAGACCCATCGCGGCCACAAGACCAAAGCCGACGCGCGCCGGTGGGAAGCGGACTTCCTCGCCTCGTGCAAGGGGCGTCTAGAGATGAGGTTCGATGACTTCATCAAGACGTACTACCAGGATGTGAGCCCCCGGCTGAAACCCGGTACCAAGCTCACCAAGGAGGCGATTATAGGTAAGTACCTACTCCCCTACTTCGGAGAGATGCGCATGTGCGACATCGTTCCCGCGGATATCGTGCGCTGGGAAAACCAGCTGCTCGCACGCGATTTGTCGGACACCTATCTTCACACCGTCTGCAACCAGCTGTCAGCAGTATTCAACCACGCAGTTCGCTTCTACCGCCTACCCTCCAACCCGGTGCTCGTCACGGGAAAGGTAGGCAGCAAGAAGCCGACGACCGAGATGTCCTTCTGGACCACCGACGAGTTCGAGGCCTTCATCGAGGCATTGGCCGACAAGCCCGAATCCTACCACGCCTTCATGCTCCTCTACTGGACCGGCATCCGCGAAGGCGAACTCCTCGCCCTGAGGCCGATGGACTTTGATTTCGAGCGCGGCCTGCTCATGGTCCGCCGTTCCTACTCCCGCATCAAGGGGAAGGACGTCATCGGGACACCCAAGACCAGGAAGTCGAGGCGGGACGTCCTCATGCCCGACTTCCTCCGCGACGAGATGGAGGACTATCTATCGACCCTGCCCGACCTCGAGCTCGAAGAGCGCATCTTCACGATGACGAAGCACAAGCTCGCCGCGGAGATGAAGCGCGGGTGCGCCTTGACCGGCGTCAAGCGCATCCGCATCCACGACATCCGCCACTCGCACGTCAGCCTCCTGATCAACCTGGGATTCTCGGCGAACGCCATCGCCGACCGCATGGGGCATGAGTCGGCGGAGATCACGGAGAACTACTCTCACCTGTTCCCCTCGACTCAGAGGAGCCTGGTTGACGCCCTGAACGAGGTGGGCAGGCATGAGTAGGCCAATCGTGGACCACAAGGGAAGGCGCCGTTGCAAGACGGTCGCCTTCCGTATCTCCCCTGAAGAGGCCGATCAGCTCGACCTCAAGGTCGCCTTAAGCGGCCTCTCGAAGCAGGACTACATCACAAAATGCCTCCTCGAGTCCAACTTCACGGTGAGCGCGACGGTGAGGATGAGGAAGGCCCTGAAGGAGCAGATCGGTCTCATCGTTGCCGAGCTGAGGCGCATCAGGAGCCCTGCCGAGATGCCCGATGAGCTCCTCGAGTCCCTCGAGGCACTCTCATCGTTCGCCGGCTCCTTCGCTCCCGAAGAATCGCCCGTGGAAACCCAAGACATGCTCATCAAGAACCTCGGCCGCCCGAAAGGAACGGGATGCACCGACGGAAAACAGCCCAAGGAAAAGGAGAACCCCGATGATTAAGGACACCTTCACCCGCAAGCCCGCGAACGTTTGCCAGGAAACCATTGTCGACATCCTGCGCGAGGAAGCGGCGCTCGCGGGCAGCGGGGGCCATGAGTGCACGCCCTTCCCCCTCGTCGAGCTCGCCGCCAAACATGGCAAGGGACTAGTCGTCGACCCCGAGAAGCTGATCCGCTTCCACGCGCTCGACTGTTGGAATTCCGTGGGAAATAAGCTCGCCGCAACACCGGGCGCCCAAAGCGACAAGGCCCGTTTCCTCGAGGGAAGCCTTTCCGCAGCAGGCTGCGGCGTCTACGTCGATTCGTTCTTTGACGTCGTCCTCGACAACTGGAGCGCGCTGGAAAACTACACGTACACGTTCCGCGCGCTCGCTGACATCGTGGAGATGGGCGTTGGCTGGCCCGACGATCATGTCTCCCGCACCGAGTTGGAATGCTGTCTTAGCGAAATCATCGGGGCCCTCGATGAGTAAGAGCGCCAAGGTCATGAGCCTTCGGCTCTCCCCTGGCGACTATCGCCGCCTCCACGCCTACGGGGTTTCAAAGGATCTTAGCGACAGTGCAGCCGCCCGCGAGCTCATCGCCGCTGGGCTCGCCTCCGACGGCCTGGCGCTCTACTCCACCGAGCTCGGAACCTATCTGCGCGGCGTCATGCAGCCACTGCTGGAGCAACTCGACCGCACGCTCGGCGAGCGCAACGCCGAGCAGGAGGACCGCATCGCGCGCGTTGTGCACCGCGCCACGCGTGCCTCGATCGTCGCGGCAATCGCCGCCGTCGAGATCGAAAAGGGCACGTTCAATGGCCTGGACGGCGTGAGCGCCTCGGACATCTACGCCGCCTACGACAAGCAGGCCGGCCTCATGCAGCGCGGCATGACGCTCTCGGAGGCGAGGGAGCGCCTTTCAGATGGCAAGTCGTAGCAGCCTCGTCGTGAACGCCCGTGTGCACCTCTCCGGGTCGCGCGGGCGTTCCGCCGTCATCACCAACAACGTCGAGTACGTCGCCACGCGCGAGGGGGCCGACAAATCCGCCACCGTCGACGACCTCAGGCGCTCCGAGCTCGCCGAGAGGATGGGGATCGTCGGCTACTGCGCCGAGAGGCCCGGGTCGACCGCGCTCTTCGACCAGAACGGGGCCGTCCAGCTCCGCACGGCCCGCAGGGAGCTCGAAAAGGCCGACGGTGCGATTGCCACCGTTGTGCTCAGCGTCCGCAGGGACGAGGCGTGCGAGCTCGATCTCGCATGCAAGGAGGACTGGCAGCGCTTCTGCCGCCGAAACCTCACGCCGGCGCTTGCCGAGGCAATGGGCATCCCCGAGTCCAGCGTCCGTTGGGTAGCCGCCGAGCACGAGAACCACCCGAATTCCAAGCACGTGCACGTTATTGCCTGGTCGTCCGACGGCTCGTTCGATTCGCTCATGGCCCGCAACAGGCTCGACCGGGCAAGGAACGCGCTCACCGACGCGGCCCTGGTCCCGGCGCTCGCGGCCGAGCACGAGGCCCGCGACCTCGCGAGGTCGCGGGCGGTCGACGCCGTCCGCCATATCCCCGCCGATGAGATTGGCGTCACGCTGCCTGCGGACGGCCGCATCTCCTACGCGCACCTCCGCCGCTGGCACCCAGATGTCGCCAAGGCCGTCGATGCCGCAATCGAGGAAGCAGGGTCGAGGCACCCTGAAATCAAGGAGGCGGGCGCGGCTTACCGCGAGTCCGTGGAGCGCTGCGCCGGCCTCAAGGGGCTCGAAGGTGTTGCGCAGGACCGCTACTTGAACGACGCCATTCACGAGCTACGCGCGCGCCAGGGCAACGCCCTGCTGAGGGTCATCGCACCCGACCGGGCAACGGACCCCGAAAGGGAACCGATAAGGTCCGCAAGGCCGGACGACGGGCCCGCAACGGAGCGCAAGCGCATGAGGCCGCTCGTCGGCGAGGTCCGCGCCTGCGTCACCGGAAAAGACCTGGAGGGGGCGCGAGAAGCCGTCCGCGAGCGCGGGCCCATCCCGGAGAGATGCCTCCGGTCGTGCCCGTCCTACGCGCTTTCCATGGCAAAAGCCCCCGTTGCTGTGGGCAGGGCCCTTGCCAAAGCGCTCGCGTCCGCAACAGAGGGTCCCAAAGGCAAGAAGGACCTGTCAGACGAAGTCGGCCAGAAGGCCGAGCGCGCGCTCGCGAGGGCGCTCGCAGCCGCCGTATCGGCCGCGATCAGGGGCGATGCGGCGGGCATCGTGCTCGACTCAGCGAAAACAATAGTGAAGGGAATGATTCTATGAGCAAGCAGAAGAGCTTCAACGTCGACGAGGGCGCGCACCTCAAGCGCTGTGTCGCCGCCGGCGCGGCCGCTGGGGCCGCGATCGCGCTCGTCCTGCTGCCGGCGGCATGGCGCTGGCTGGAAGCATGGGTCGTCGGCATCGCCGCGACGCTCACGAGCTTCGGGATGGCCGCAGCGCCCGAACTCCCCGGCACCATGTTCCAAAACCCGCTCGAAGTCCTGCCGGAGCTGATCCGGGACGATGTCTTCCTCGTGGGGTGCGCGGCAACCCTCACTGTCTCAATAGCCGTCGGCATCTGGAGCCATCTCGACTGGTCGCGTTGGTTCCACGACGGGACCTGGGTCGGCGGGCGTCGTGCGCCGGGCGCGCCCATCCACGGCGACGCGAGGCTCGTCTCGGCGCACGGCGAGCTTAAGCGCAGGAGCGAGTCATGGCAGGAGGGCGGCAAGCCCTCGGGCGGCACGTTGGTCGTGGGCGAGATCGGGAGGAGCGTCAGGCTCATCGACTCGGTCCATGCCTGCGTCCTCGCCGAGAGCGGCGAGGGCAAGAGCCGCCGCGTCGCCATTTTGTCAGCCTTGGCAAACTTTGAGCAAGGCCGCTCCCTCATCATCAACGACATCAAGGGCGAGCTCAGGGCCTTCCTTGAGCCTGTGTTCGAGAAGACGGGCACTCACCGCATCGTCGACGTGATGTTCGACGCGCCTGCATCCTCAGTACGATTCGATCCGCTCGAGAGGGCAAAGGAGGCCTTTGGGGCGGAGGGGGCCGGCGGCTGTGCACGGGAGCTGCGTGAGCTCGCACGCTGCATCGTGCCCGCGCCGTCGAAAAGCCAACCGTTCTTCTACGACGGCGCTCGGAACCTCTTCGTCGGTATCTCCCTCGCCCTCATCGAGGACGCGTCCATCCCGGAAGACGAGAAGACCGTCATGTCCGTCGCTGCCGCGATCTCGCCGTCGGGCGACCAGGGACCGCTTGACCGCATCGCCGCCCTGGCGGCGTCTTTGCCCGCGGAAGACCCCGCGCTCCCCTTCCTCGGCGGGCTCAACGGTGAGCACGGGGGCGGGCCCGGCATCGTCTCGACCTTGAGCAACTGCCTCACCGAGTACGTCGACGGCAACGTGGCTCGGATGCTCCACGATGACGAGTGCGGCCTCGGGGGCATCGGCGAGGAGCCCACGGTGGTCTTCATCTCATCATCCTCTGCAACGGGCAACTACAAGCGACTCGTCCAGACGTTCGTTTCCCAAGCGCTCTCGGCGCTGCGCTCCTGCGCCGCGGGCCATGCCGGGCGCTGCCCCGTCGAGACCGTCCTCCTCCTCGATGAGGCGGCCTCCCTCGGCCGCAACGAGAGGATCGTCCAGGACCTGGGAGAGATGCGCTCGGAAGGCGTCCATGTTCTCTGGTTCTGTCAGTCGCTCCTCCAGCTCCAGTCCGTCTCCGGCTACAGCCGAGAAGAGGCAGAGACGATTCTCGACCTCCTCAAGGACAAGGTCGTTCTCTCCTGCTCCAACCTCGACACCGCGCGCAAGCTCTCGGAGTCGATGGGCTCCTACACGGCGGTCGCGCAGTCCACGAGCCAAACGAAGGGAACGAACACCGGCTCGACGGGCACGAGCGAGGGACTCGTGCGCAGGCCGCTCATCACGCCCGACGAGCTCCAGCGTTGGACCGGCCGCGAGACGGGAGCCCTCGTGATCCACGACGGCGTACCCATGGCCTTCCCCAGCAGGGACGTTACCGAGACTTTCGTGGGACCCATGCTCGGGATGACGTCACCCGATGCCGAACGAACACTCATGGAGCGATCAACCGCTCGCCGCAAGATCAGGAACGAGACGGCACCGAGGGTTTGGCGGGGCCCGACCGCCCCCGACGCCACGTCGACAGCGCCGACGAAGCCGAAAACGGCCGCAGGTTACGTTCCCGAGGGCTTCTAGCCGCGTAATCGCCCATATCCAGCGGAAACGCCTCAATCAACTACGCGCCCGCACCCACGTACTACACGCAGGTGCGGGTGTTTTTCGTTTTAGGCGCAGGCATCTACCTGCGCTTTCGAACTCGGCTCGCCGAGTTGCGCCGTTTGCCTCCGGCGAAACGTAGTGGAGCCTTATCCTGCACCGCCGATTCGTGGCGGAAATAGAAGTCAACAGGTCTCGCGATATTCGAATAGCATAAAGAGAAGCAGCACCGCGCATCCACAGATTTTTTCCAGCGATCCGTCACCGAGTCACCCCGTAAACAGGTCGGAATCGAAAAACTCCCTTAGAGAAACACCAAGGCCCCTTGCTATGCGCTCTATGTTCTCGATCGAGATGTTCCGTTTCCCGGTTTCGACCTCGGCAAAATAGGTTCGAGACATCTCTATCGAGTACGCAAGGGCTTCCTGGCTGTATCCAAGAGCGTTTCTCAATTCCTTGATGCGAAGTCCGACTTTCATTTTTGCATCTAGCTGAGTCATTGGTACCTCCCGACTGGTGGTGCCAATGATTTGAGTCGGACCTATATGAGTCACACCTATATAAGTGACAATTTGCAATACAATGCTCACGTGGCCCTTTTCCAGGTTGAAGGGATCGCCGTAAGTACCATCTATGAATCAAAGGAGAACTGCCATGGCGATGAATGTATCCCGGCGCGGCTTTTTGGGCGCTGTCGGACTGATGTCGATTGCCGGATTGAGCGGCTTGAGCGGATGCGGACCGACGGGAGTGAAGGGAAAGACGCTCTATTACATATCGGTCTGCGACAACGTCGCCCTCGGGAAGATGACGAATAACAAGCTGGGTTCCGAGACGACGATCACCTTCGACGACGGGGACGGCTGGCATTACGCAGGGTCGTTCGAGTCCTCGGGAACGTGGAGGCAGGAAGACGAGAACATCGTATTGAGCTCAAGCGAGCTCGGTACCCTGACGCTCAAGAAGGCCGACGATGCGGATGCCTATATCCCCTCTGGCGACGAGGAGTACGGCGAGCGCTATTTCCTGAGCGAGGACGATGCGAAGAAGTACTACGAGGACTACACCGGCAAGGCGGTCGCCCGCGTCAAAGAGCTGCTTGAATCGCAGGAATGGGAACGCTCGAACCGGCCGGAGTCCATGGCGAGCCCCGAGGAGATCAACTTCGACAGCGGAAAGATCGCATTCAAGAAGGCGTCGTATAACCAAAAGGGCTATCTGTTCACTCAAGGTCCCAGTGATGACGAATGGGCCGCATCGGACCATTCGGGAAAGTACAGCCTCACGGTCAAAGACCAGAGGGCGAAGGATACCGACTCGACACCGCGCCCGCTCGTTTACAAGGGCGAGCTGACGGCCGATGGGGCGTCGGTGGCCTATACCCTCGAGAAACGTAACGACAGCCTGGTTCTGAAGCTGGGAGAGACGATGTATGACCCGGTGTTCACGAATGGAAAATAGTGGTCGAATCAAGCTCTTCGGGCGCGAGTTCTCCCGCAAACAGGTCTGCGCGGCTGGTGCAGGAATCCTCTGTGCGGCGCTTCTCATCGGCGGCGGTGGATATGCCATCACACATGCGGATTGGACGGGCAAAGCGAACGTCCCTGCGGTGTCCCAGTCAAAGGACGATGAGGAGCAGGACATGGTGCTTTCCCTTGAGGTGAAGGCCGACGGCTGGGATACGGAAACCTCCACGCCCGTCATCGCCCATATCGAGGATGAGGACGGGGAAGTAGACTTCTACACCGCCATCGCCGCGAACAAGCAGGTGACCGTGAAGGTCGGTGAGTCCGGTACCTATACCGTCACATTCATCTCACCGGTGAACGCCGACGGCTCCATCTATAAGGTGCCATCGAAGAAGGTTACCGCCGGAAAAGCCGACAAGACAGTTGCCACAGGCGTGACTTTCGATAAGGTGGATGCGGACAAGGTGACGAAGGATGACCTGACAGCCATTGCCAAGGACGTTGCGGAAGCCGTGAAGAAGGGCGATTCCACCCTGACCGGGGACAAGGGCGCTGAGGTCGTGAAGAAGTTCGAGGACAACATCAAGAAGAACCCGAACGCCGATACCGATGCCGTCGAGAAGGAGACCGATAAGGCTCAGGAGACCGCCAAGGAAGAGAAGTCCGACGCGAAGACCCCGGAAACTTCCGACAGCAAGAAGAGCGATTCAGGCTCATCCAACGGCTCCAAGAAGGATAATGGGAAGACCACAGGCAGCTCCGATAATCCTGGAAACAAGAGCAATTCATCCTCCAAGAAAGACGAAGGAAAATCCGATAGCAAGCCGAGTGGCGGCAACAGCAGCAACTCCGGCTCAAACACCAATTCAGGCAGTTCATCGAAAAAGGATGACACCCCGGCGCATGTTCATAAGTATGATATCTACCATCCTGCGGTGACCCATACGGAGAAGGTGTACCATCCCGCAGTGACCCATACGGAGAAAGTGTACCATCCCGCAGTTACCCATACGGAAGAGCGCTCAATTTGCAACGGCTGCGGAGCAGATATCACGGGCAATGAACAAGCTCATGCGTATAATGCACTTATGGCAGGCAATAAAGCATGTGGCGCATATCATACGGTATACAATACCGTAACAGATTCTGCGGCATGGGAGGAAACGGTTACGATTACAGATTCTGCGGCATGGGAGGAAACGGTTACGATTACAGATTCTGCGGCATACTACACTTGTTCCTGCGGTGCCACGAAGTAGCGGAAGCCGCCGAATTCTAGGCCGTAGCGGTCAAACATCAGGTTGAGTTCTGTTGATACCGCCGGACGCACGCGCTCCGGTATCCTCCATGTCCCCCGAGCCACCTTAGCCAAGGTTCCAAGGGGCACCGCCCCTTGGCGCGCAGGGGTTCGGGGATGACGCGAGGCATCCCCGGAAAAGCTGGCGCGGGCACGCCGATGGCATGCCCGCGCTCTCTGTGTGCGCTTCACTCCTCTCCGGCAACGTGCACGGTTCGGCCGCTCTCGCAGTCGATGCTCTCCACGTCGCCGAATCCGATGCGGACGGCAGCCCATCCGCCCCCATCCTCCACCAGAGCGTCGGCCTCGTCGCGCGCGCACGAGACGAGTCGCCCGAGTTCGGGCGACCCCTCCGGAGCGGCACCCATCTCGAACGCCCCGCCCTCGCCGCCCGACTCAAACTCGACGACGACAGTCAGCCCGGCGGCCCCGCTCAGGGACTTGCCGAATCTGCCCACGGCGCCAAACTCGTCCATCTCCATGGAGCTACCTCCCCCTGACGGCGCTGAGCGGCTTCGGCTCGAAGTGCTCGTCGCGTTCGATGGCGGCGAACCCCATTTGGCGGTTCAGCTCCTCCATCTCCTTGATGCTGAAGTAGCCGAGCTCGTCGTCGTAGCCCTCGACGAGGCCGAACGCCTCGTCCGTGCCGTCGAACTCGAGCAGCCACCAGTCCCATCCGTTCACGCACGAGAAGTAGTGGACGTATACCGTGGGGTCTTCCGTGCCGTCTTGCTCATAGAGCCTCCGCAGCCCCTCCGCAATCTCCCCCGTCATCAGCTCCTGCATGTCTTCCTCCGTTTCCGGGCACGCTGCCCTGAACATCTCGCCCTTGCGGGCAAAGCCGAATGGCGACGCCGCGCGTCGTCGTCGGCTTTGCTCCCTGCA
>OIYV01000638.1_pt1 | contig 19421 bp, 17 predicted proteins | sample 1588251 | NCBI WGS metagenome assembly OIYV01 (sample SAMN03283282) | human gut metagenome | biome: human-associated habitat; material: feces | host: Homo sapiens | place: Peru | collected 2012
TGAATTTTTCATCTAAACAAGATCAAAATTATGCAAATACAAGAAAAATAATAACAGGACTAACAGAAGATGTAAGAATAATTATAATTAAATTAGCAGATAGACTCCATAATATGAGAACATTACAGTTTAAATCAGAATTTAAGCAAAAAGAAAATGCACTTGAAACTATGGAAATATTTGTGCCACTTGCTTATTATATTGGGGCTTATAGAATAAAATCGGAACTAGAAGATTTATCTTTGAAATATTTGAAACCAGATGTATATAAGAAGATAGGTGATAAAAAATTACGATTAGAAGAAACAAGTGATTCATGTTTGAAAGAAATGTTATATAAAATAGAAACTTTATTAAACGATAGAAATGTACCAAATGAAATAAAAGTAAGAACTAAAAATATATATGGCATATATAAAAGACTAAGTGAAGGACACAAATTATCTGATATTCATGATTTACTAGCGCTTAAGATAATGGTGGATAAAATAGAGGATTGTTATAAGGGACTTTATTTAGTGCATAGTAAATATCCACCAATAAATGATAAATTTAAAGATTATATATGTAACCCTAAAACAAATATGTATCAAAGCTTACATACAACAGTATTCGGACCAGATGATAGATTAGTGCAAACACAAATAAGAACATTCGATATGGACAAGATAGCATCATTTGGATTAACTACATATTGGGATATAGAAAAAGGAAAAGCAAGAGTTGTGATGCAAGAAGAATTAAAACAAAAATTTCAATTCTTTAAATCACTAACTGAAATAAACTCAATATTTGGAGATAATCAGCAATTTGTAAATCAAGTAAAAAATGAATTGTTTGCAGATAGAGTTTACGTTTATACGACAAAAGGAGATATTATTGAGTTACCAAAAGGATCAACACCAATAGATTTTGCTTATAAAATACATACAGATATTGGAAATACAATGGTTGGAGCATTTGTAAATGAAGAGTATGTACCAATAGATTATGCATTAAAAAACAAAGATAGAGTTAGGATTGTTACTGATGAATTATCTTATGGTCCAAGAGAAGAATGGATAGATAAAGCTCAAACGAGTTTGGCAAAAATAAAAATAAAGGAATTTAATAAAGAATAAATAAATTTTACAAAAAAAATATTCACATCATATATGATATGTAATATTATTATATTTTATAGTTGGAGGCAAATATATGAAAAGAATAGTATTAATGAGACATGGTCTTTCAGAAGGTAATATAAAAGGTATCATACAAGGCGAATTGAATTATCCATTATCTCAGCAAGGGATAATGGATTTAAAAAAAATTAATTTGGACAATACAAGAAAATTCGATAGATTATTCACAAGCGATTTGGATAGGGCTAAACAAACAGCAATCATTATTAGTGAATTAATCGAATATAATAGTAAAATCTTAGAGACTGACATATTAAGAGAAAATAATTTTGGTATTCTCAGCGGATTAACAAAAGAGGAAGCAAAGCAAAAATATCCAGATTTATTTAAAGAGTATATGAAAAGAGGAGATTTAGATTTAATAAAAAGTGCTAATGGTTGGAGATATAATCAAGCACGAGCACTAGCATTTCTTCAACAATATATAGGAAAAGAGGAGTATAATGATTTAATAGTTTCCCACGGGTCATTTATTAGAATTTTCTACAATTTATGCCTAGGACGGGAAAGAAACACAAAGTTAGATGATATTGTAAATGGAAAAATGTATGAAATAAATAATCCATTAGATGGTATTAATATAGAAAAAATAGAAATAGCCAAGACAGCAGAAGTATTTAAAATAAGCACATTCGATAATGAATACATTTTAAAAAGATATAACAGGAAACTAACAGAAAAGGATTATTTAGAGAAAGATTTATTAGAATATCTAAGCTTATATTCTATTAGTCCATATTACTATTATATTAATAACTGTTTTGATACAGGTGTTAAGTTAATGAAATTTGAAGAAGGAGTTCATAAATTTAACAATTTAACAAATAATGAATTAAAAAGAGTGTTAAAAGTCTTAAAAAAGATGAAGGAGTTATTAGAAAAATATGATTCTTCAAAATTTGAAAACGGAAATATAAACTATGATTTGCAAGAATGTAAAAAGAAATTATTTACAGAAAAGGCAAAAAAAATTTGTGAATCATTGCTTACGGATGAAAAATTCAATAATTATCTAGCGAATGCTAGAAAAAGTCTAGTACATAATGATTTGCATAGATCCAATATTTTATTAAACAATGGAGAAGTAAAAATATTAGATTTTGATAATATAAAAATATATCCAGAAGATTTACAAATTGCAACATTTATTTGCTCATTTTTAATACTTGAGGGAGAATATAATTATCAAAACATACTAAATGGGTGGGATAATGATGTAGATTTAGAAATAATTGATAAATTGATTAAATATAGATTGATTTATGGCTTGAGTTTCTTTGAAGAAAAAATCAAAAATAATGATTATAATAATGAAGACTTGAAAATAAGAAAAAAATATTTGAAAGGAATCGGTTTATGAGAGAGGTTGTAATTAGAAAAGAACAATATGGCATTATAGTATTTAATCCAAATGAAAATGCATATTATAGAGTCTATGATAAAAAATTAAGTGGTCTAATTGAAGAACAAAACTATATTAAAATTAACAAAGAATATCCTAATGAATATAGGCAATTATTATTAGATTCGGAAAACATAAGATATATAGATAATACAATTTTAGGCGAAAATATTTTTGTGCCACTAGAAGCATATTTTGATTATACTGCTGTATGTAACAAAAGTTGTTCATATTGCTATAATAAAAAATTTTTAGGTAATACAACAATGCCCAATGAAATGGTGAAAAAAGTATTTGATAGTTTTAGTGAATTAGGAATAATGAGAGTCCATTTAGCAGGAGGAGAACCAACAATTAATTACGAAGGTTTAAAAAACTATATTGAATACGGAGCATCAAAAGGTATGAGAATATCAATGGCAACAAATGGCAGTTTTTTAAATGATGATAAAATATGTAATTTATTAACAACTAATGATTTAATTTCTGTCAGCATTAGTATTGATAGTGCTAATCAAGAAAAGAATGACTATTTAAGAGGAAAGGGGACTTTTGATGAAATTTTAAGTGGAATAAAAAAATTAAAGGAATATAGAGAACAAAATAATGATAATTTAAATATCTGTTATAAACCAGTTTATTATCCAAAAATAGAGGAAAATGAGATTAAATCATTAATTGAATTAGCCATTTCGTGTAAAATTGATATGATCAAATTTGCCAATCCTGAAAGATGTGAAGATCATGAAATTGGATACTATGGAAAAACCAGAACAGATTATTATAATGCTATTAAAAAAATTCAAAATATAATTGAAGCCAATAATTACGAAATTAAAATCACTAACGCTACTAATCCATATTTATATGACTTTATTATTGGAATTGAAGAAAACAGAGGTTGTATTGGAGCGCAAGAGCTGATTACAATTAATCCCGACGGAAGAATCACTCCATGTTTAATGAATCATTATTTATTGGGAAATATTTATAACTATAACAATTTGAGAGAATTTCTAATATTTTCTGAAGAATTGAAAAAATATAAAGAGTTAATAAGAAGTTATTCATGTGGTGATTGTAAAATTCATACATCTTGTAGAGGTGGTTGTCAAGTAAGAAAAAAAGTGCATTACGGAGAAATAAAAAGTATCGATCCATTATGCCCCAAAGATATTGTCAAGGAAAACCACCAAAGCAAAGTATTAATAAGAAAAATCAATGTATATCATTCGCTGTAGATAGGAGAAAAGATTATGAAAGTAAATTTAATAAATTTTTATTTCAGGCAAGAAGAATATCCCAATAGATACTATTTGGGCACATTAAGATTAGCGGAGTATTTAATGAGCTTTGGTATAGAGGTTGACATACTACCAATTGATTTAGCAAAGTATAAAGAATTTAATTATAAAATCATTTGTGGAAAATATGATATGATAGGAATTTCTGATTATAGTTGGTTAGAAGAAGCAGTAATTTATGCTAGCAACGAAATTAGAAAAAATGATTTGAAGGTTAAAATCGTTATTGGAGGACCGCAAGTAGATGTAACAGATTTATCTAATTGGAATGATGAAATATTTATTAGAGGGGAAGGAGAACGAGCTTTGCTAAATATATGTAAATGTATTTTGAGAGGTGATTCGATAGAAAAAATGTGCCTTGAAACCCCCAATGTTTTTACAAAAAAATATTTAAATAGTGAAAAAAAAGAAGAAAAAATCAATATAGTTAACCCATTATTTACAAATATTGACATTCCTATTGAAGATAGAAATTTCTTATGGTATGAAACTTGTAGAGGGTGTGCATTTAATTGTGGTTATTGCGGCCATCGGACTAGAGAAAAAGTTGATTGCATTGATTTAGATATTATAAGGGAAGAAATAAAACAAATTGGTCTGAAGAAATTTAAAAATATATTTATAATCGATCCAAATTTTGGAGCAACACAACAAAGAGCTAAAGTAATAATTGAGATGTTTAATAAGTATGCTCCAACAGCAAAATTAGGGTTGTATTTCAGGCCAGAGTTTATTGACGATGAAATGATTTCCATTTTGAAAAATGCCAACATTGATTGTATAAGAATTGGTATCCAAACAACCAATAAAAATGTTCCACTATGGCTTAGATCTAATTCATTAAAACATATTACCAGAGAATTACCAAAACTAGCTAAGAATAAAATTAAATGGAGAGCAGAATTAATAGTTGGTTTGCCAGGAGATGATTATTGCGGATTGATTAAAAGTATGGATGATATAGAAAATTTGCATCCCTATGAGTATTACTGTTATCATCTAACAGCAATTCCTGGAACTCCTTTGTACAAATTAGTAGATAATTATCATGCGAATCATTGGATTAGAGTTAATAAGCAAAATCAAGTAGTAGAATCAGACACATATACAGCAGGAGAAATGAGAGAAATGTTAGATTATTCTAATGATAGAGCAAATGAATACAACAATTCAAAAATAACGAAAGGAGAGTATAACAATGAAAAGATACTTATTAGGTACTAACGAAAATTTAAGGGATTTGGGAGGCTTTATTACCAGTAAAGGAGAAGAAACTAAATACTTTAAGTTTATTCGAAGTGATTTGCCTCAAAACTTCAAACAAGAGGATGTTGATTTTTTAAAGAAAAATAATATTACAACGGTTATTGATTTAAGAAAAGAAGAAGAATGTTTAAAAGAGGAAAATTGCTTAAAAAAGTATTTTGATTATTATAATATTTCCTTAATAGGCGATAAGTTTCCAAATAAAGAAGAAGATATTGCTTCTGGATATATAAATATTCTCGATGATTTTGAAAATATCAAAAAAGTATTAAAAATTATCCTTAGTTCTAAAGGTGGTATAATATATAATTGTACAGCCGGTAAAGATAGGACAGGCGTGATCTCAATGCTTCTTCTCATAATAGCTGATATACCAGAAAGTGATATTATTGCTGATTACGAGGTGAGCTACACATATATTAGAGGCTTTATAAGAAAACTACACAACATAAATAGTGAATGGCCAGCTTTTGTGGGAAGAAGCAATATGGAAACCATGGAACAAACCTTGGAACAATTCTATAAAAAGTATGGAAATATAGATAATTATTTAAAATTAATTAAATTATCACAAAAAGAAATAGTCAAATTAAAGAAAATGTTAATAAGTAAGGATTAAGTTTAATGAGTGAAGAAAATAAGAAAACTTTAAAAGTATACAAAGAAAGAGCTGGTATTTATTTAAGAAATAATATTATATATGAAATAGCAAATGCTGAGGAATATGAGTTAAGGAGAAAATTCATTGAAAATCTAATAAGAAAAGATTTTGAAAATATATCAATAAATGGTAATGTCTTCGAAGTGGGATCTGGCGATGGCAAAAATGCAAATTATATTAAAAGTTTAGGATATAATATAACAGCAAGTGATACTGTCGATATCTTTATTAATAATTTAATTGAATTAGGCCTAAAAACCATTAAATTCAATTTATTAGAAGATGAATTTCCAAATAAATATGATGCAATATTATGTTGGAGAGTTTTTATTCACTTTACTTTTGAAGATTTAGCCACAGCTTTATATAAAATATACAATTCATTAGAGAATAATGGAATGTTATTATTCAATCTTTTTAACATCAATAATTCTAATATAAATGGAAAATGGATTGATTTTGATGGAATACATAACATAGGAAGTGAAAGGTATTACTCATATTTTTCAAAAGAGGAAATCGATGAATTAATAAAAAAAATAGGATATAAACTATTTGATTTTTGTTATGAATGTCCAAACGAAAAATATTTAGTTTATAGTTTGATAAAAAAAATTAATATCATTTAAATATTTAAAAAATTCAATACCAAATATCTAAAACTATGAAATATTAAAGGAAAAGAAAGATTAATTGAAAATTATAAAATAATATGATAAAATTATGAAAAGCGAGGAGGTTTATTATGAGAGTTTCACAAATTGGTATAATTACAAAAAAGAAATTAAAACTAGATAACCAATTTCCGGTTCAAGATATGCTTATACAAACTGGACAACTAGCACAATATAGCAGTGGAGTTTATGCATATGGACATGTTCCATATTTAGTAAAGAAAAATATTGACAGAATAATAAGTGAAGTTTTAACAAAATATGATTGTTCTGAAATATCACTCCCATTATTACAGCCAGAAAATATATGGATTGAATCTGGAAGATTAGAAAAGTATATAGCAGAAGGCGTAATGTTTAGATGCAAAACAGATAAAAGCAATTATTGTTTAGCTCCTACGGCAGAAGAAGCAGTGGTTAATTATGCAAAAGATCGCATATATTCGTATAAACAATTACCAGTAACTTATTTTCAAATTGGACCAAAATTTAGGAATGAGTTAAGGGCAAGAGGTTATTTGTTAAGGGGTAAATCGTTTGATATGATGGATGCATATAGTTTTGGAAAAAATCAAGATGAATTAAACGATAAGTATAATACGATGAAAAAAGCATATTTAGAAATATTTGGGAAATTAGGACTAAAAGTTCAGCCAGTAGGAGCAGACAGTGGAAATATTGGTGGTAACAAATCTGAAGAATTTATGTTTATATCAGATATAGGAGAAGATAATATTTTGTTTGACGAAACAACAAAAATAGCATTCAACTCGGAGTTGCTTAATAGAAAAGATGCACAAGAATATCTAAAAAGCATTTACGGAATTAAAAATATATATAATCTTAAATCAAAAAAAGCAGTTGAGTTAGGACACATTTTTCAATTGGGTGATAAATATACAAAAGCAATGAATGCAACATATGTAGATGAAAATGGGGAATGTCAAAACTATATAATGGGTTGTTATGGTATTGGAGTTAGCCGCACATTGGCAATGATTTATGAAAAAAGCATTTTATATAACAAAAATAATGAATTTGATGGTATTTGCTTACCTTTAAATTTAACACCATATAGTGTATATATGATTCCTAAATTTGATGATGAAGAAAAAGTAAAACAAAGTATATTTGTTTATCAAAAACTGTTACAAAACGATATTCCAGTATTGTATGATGATAGAATAGACGTATCAATAGGAACAAAAATCAAAGACAGTAGAATAGTAGGAATCCCATATGTTGTAGTATTTGGAAAAACGCTGAACCAAGGATATGTAACAGTTGAAAACAATAAAACTGGAGAAAAAACGGATTTAACATTAGAACAGTTTATTTATAATTTCACTGAATTGGAAAGATATAGAAAAGATAATTTTTCATTAGAAGAGATTTTAAAACAAAAAGAAATTGACTATGAGAACAGTACAAATGCAAAAGGATTAGAGAAACAATTCAGATTCAAATGATATACAAAAAACAGTTTTTAAGACTTATTTTACGTTTTTGATTAGAAACATAAAATAAGTCTTTTGTTTCTTTCCTTCATAATGGCCCCCGATTAAATATTATTTTAATATCAAATCAAATTTTCAAGAAAAAATAAATTTTTGAAATAACTATTTTATTAGTTTACAATCTTTTTAGCTGTCAAATTTCAACATATCAATTTGACATAAGTTATTATCATATAATAAATAATTTAAACCAGCTGTCAAAGTTTATAATGACATAAAAAATATAATAGTTTTTAATGAGAGAACTAGAAAGGAAGTATTAGTAAAATTCGATAGAGAAAAAATGGAATATTCGATTTTAACCAGTAAATCACCAGATAGAACAATAGAAAAATTTACCAATATAAGAAAATAAATTAAAGAATATAGGAGTTAGACTTATATCCTTTTTTTAAAACACATTAAATATTATAAAACTATAATAAATTCTAGATATCAAACTATTACAATGTTATAATATAAACATAACATTATTAATACATTAAAATTTTAAAAAAATGCAAAGTAATGGAGGAAGAAAATGGTAGATTTAAAAAAATTACAAAAAGAAGTTTATCAAAACAAATTAGAAAAAGGTTTTAATGTTACAGATATTAACAAAGAATTTTGTTTAACATATGGCGAAGTATCTGAAGCATACGAAGCTTGGCTTAAAAAGAAAGACGACCTAGGAGAAGAACTAGCAGATATTGTCATTTACTTATTAGGTATATCTGAAATCTTAAACATTGATTTAGAAAAAGAAATCATAAATAAAATTAATAAAAACAAACATAGAAAATATAAAACCATTAATGGTGTTAATACAAGAATTAAAGAATATAAAGAATAACTAAATAATTAAACCATTATTATAAAAGGAGGAAAACATGTTTAAACTAGAATCAAAATATAAACCAAGTGGCGACCAACCAAAAGCAATAAAAGAACTTGTAGATGGTGTCAAACAAGGAATAAAACATCAAGTATTACTAGGAGCAACAGGAACAGGTAAAACATTTACAATTGCAAATGTTATAAATGAAGTACAAAAGCCAACCCTAGTTCTAGCACACAATAAAACCCTAGCAGGACAACTATATGGAGAATTAAAAGAACTATTTCCATCCAATAAAGTAACATACTTTGTTTCTTATTATGATTACTTCCAACCAGAAGCATATATTCCTCAAACAGATACTTATATAGAAAAAGATTCCTCAATAAATGATGAAATAGATGAATTACGCCACGAAGCAACCAGTGCCCTTCTAACAAGAGATGATGTCATAGTAGTATCTTCAGTATCATGCATATATGGTATTGGCGAAAAAGAAGAATATCAAAATAAAATGTTAACAATTTCTATTAATGAAGAAATAGAAAGAAATGAAATCTTAAACAAATTAGTAGATATGCTCTACGAAAGAAACGATATTGATTTAAAAAGAGGAACATTCCGTGTACGCGGAGATGTAATAGAAATAATTCCAAATAATGAACATTCAAAAGGCATAAGAATAGAACTTTTCGGAGACACTGTAGACAGAATATCAGAAATAGATGTTGTAACAGGAACAATATTAAATAACAAGAAAACAGTTTCAATCTTTCCAGCAAGTCACTTCGTAACAAGCGATGAAAAACTTCAAAAAGCAATCAAAAGTATAAAAGAAGAACTAGATGACAGATTAAAATACCTAAAAGAAAACAACAAATTACTTGAAGCCCAAAGACTAGAACAACGCGTAAACTATGACTTAGAAATGATAAAAGAAACAGGATTTACAAGTGGTATTGAAAACTATGCAAGACACCTAGCAGGAAGAAAAGAAGGAGAAACACCAAGTACATTAATAGACTTCTTTCCAAAAGACTATTTACTTGTAATAGATGAATCTCACGTAACAATTCCCCAAGTAAGAGCTATGTATAACGGAGATAGAGCACGAAAAACAACTCTAGTAGAATATGGATTTAGATTACCAAGTGCTTTAGATAATAGACCATTAAAATTTGAAGAATTTGAAAAAAAGATAAATGAAGTTATCTATGTATCTGCTACTCCAGGAGACTACGAATTAGAAAAAGCTCAAAATCATAAAGTAGATCAAATAATAAGACCAACCGGTTTACTAGACCCAACCATAGAAATAAGACCAAGCAAAGGGCAAATAGATGACCTACTAGGAGAAATAAGAAAAAGAAAAGAAAAAAACGAAAGAGTATTAATAACAACTTTAACAATAAGAATGGCAGAAGAATTAACAAATTATTTAAAAGAATTAGATATAAAAGTTGCATACTTACATTCAGAAGTAAAAACCCTTCAAAGATTAAAAATAATAAACGATTTAAGAATAGGAACCTACGATTGTATTGTAGGAATAAATCTTTTAAGAGAAGGCTTAGATATTCCAGAAGTAAGTTTAATTGCTATATTAGATGCTGACAAAGAAGGATTTTTAAGAAGCAAAAGAAGTCTTATCCAAACAATAGGACGTTGTGCCAGAAACGAAAACGGACATGTTATTATGTATGCAGATACCATAACTGACAGTATGAAACTTGCTATTGAAGAAACCAAAAGAAGAAGAACAATTCAAGAAGAATATAACAAAAAACATAACATAATCCCTAAAACAATATCTAAAACAATAAATGAAGCAATAACAAACACTGAAAAAATTACTAGCAACATAGTAGAAAAAGATGATATAATAAATGAAGAAGATTTACAAACAATAGAAAAAGAAATGAAAGAAGCAGCAAAGAACTTAGATTTTGAAAGAGCAATGCAGTTAAGAGATATATTATTTGAATTAAAAGTTAAATAAGGAGTTCTATGACCAAAAAAAAATTAAAGAAAAAACCAAAAATCATAATTATTACAATAATTCTATTAGTCATATTAACAGCAATATGTTACATATTAGAATATCAACACTTATCAAATAGAGACATAGTTGGAGTTGAAGAAGAAAAAGAGTTCTATACATCAAGCGACTTTGGTCTAGTTGATATAAAAAGTCCCAAAGACAATAATTATGATGGAATAGATGACTACAAACAAATGCTAACCGGAGCCTTAAAAAAAATAGAAAGCACAACAATATATAAAAGTGATTACTATGGAGGAGGTTATCCCAAAGAAAATGAAGGCGTAAGTTCAGACATCATTTGGAGTGCCCTACTCGAAGCTGGATACAACTTAAAAGATATGATGTCAAAAGATATAAGAAATACTTACAAAGAAAAAGTTTATAATATTGAAGATATAGATGATAATATAGATTTTAGAAGAATAAATAACATAGAAACATTCTTACAAAGATATGGCAAGAAACTAACAAACAACATAAAAAACATCAAAGAATTTAATGTCGGAGATATAATTATATTTGATTATGGAGACCATGTAGGAATTGTATCAGACAAAAGAAACAAAAATGGTATATCATACATTGTAGAACTAACAGGAAAAAAAGAAACTACAACTAATCTAGAAGACATAAATAGAGAAGTAACAGGTCACTATAGATTTGAATACCAAGAAAAATTAAGAGATTTAATGAGTTAAGGAGTACTATATGAAAAAAGAAAAACAACAATTACTAATAGGATTTTACAAAATATCAACATTCGCAACATATATGGCTGTCATATCAGGCATAATTGGAACATATTTAGCCATGACAAACAGAATAACAGGAGCACTATCATGTTTGATTATTTCCGGAGTTTTAGATGCTTTTGATGGAAAAATAGCACGTGCTTGTAAAAGAACAGAACAAGAAAAAGAATTTGGAATACAGCTAGATTCCCTAGCAGACATGGTATCATTCATATTCTTACCAATAGTTATCTGTTATAGTATAGGACTTAAAGAAAACTATCATGTAATAATATATGCACTATATGCCCTAGCAGGAGTAATACGTTTAGCATACTTTAATGTAGTAGCAAACGAAACAGGAAAAGATGGTCCAGTAAAATACTATAGAGGCTTGCCAGTACCAAGTTCAGTTGTACTACTACCACTGTTATACTTAATAAACAATGTATTTAGTTTAAATAATATAAACCTACTATTTACAATAGGTATGAGCCTTCTTACAATATTATTTGTATTAAATTTCAAACTAAAAAAACCACAAGGTTTCTTTGCTTACATATTCCTAGGTCTAGGAATAATTGGAATAGTACTACTATTTGTTTTACTAAAATAATTAATAGATATTAACAAAAATGTTAATAAATAAAATATTAATAAAAACAATTGACATATGTAATAAAAAATGATATATTTATATTGCACATGAAAGTGTTTTTATTTTGGCAAAATGCATACAATTAAAGAGGTGTAAATATGAAATTCTTAAAAAACGTAAAAAAAGAAATGCAAAAAGTAAAATGGCCAGAAAAAAAATATATGACAAAGTATACAATTGCTACAATTGCTGTAGTATTATTCTTTGCATTATATTTTTATGGGCTTAATGTTATAATTGCGTTAGTAAAGGGGTTAAGATAATGGATAAGAAATGGTATGTTGTTAACACTTATTCCGGACATGAAAAAAAAGTTCAAGAAAAACTTCTAATGCGTGCAAACTCAATGAACCAAGAAGATTGTATCTTTAGAGTAGTTGTACCAGAAGCAACAGAAGTTGAAATAAAAGACGGAGTAAAAAAAGAAAAAACAAAAAAATTATTTCCAGGATACATACTAGTAGAAATGGTAATGACAGACGAAGCATGGTTTATTGTACGTAATACACCAGGTGTTACAGGATTTATCGGTTCATCAGGAAAAGGAGCAAAACCAACGCCACTACAACCATATGAAGTAGATAAAATTTTAAATAGTATGGGTATGAGCCGTTTAGAAGCTGAAACAGATTTAAAAGAAGGAGAATTTGTTAAAATTACTTCTGGACCATTCTCTAATATGGAAGGAAAAATTGAAAGCATAGATGTTAAAAACCAAACATTAATGGTTTCACTAGACCTATTTGGACAAACAACATCTGTAGAAGTAGAATTATCACAAATAGAAAAAGCATAAAAAATACTTGCTATTTTCAAAATTTAGTGATAATATAAATACGCTATATATTTGATATATATAAATTGAAGTGGGAAGCAAATGCGGAAAAAGCAAAAAGAGTGCTATTATAACCACTCGCGAGAAATTAAAAAATGGAGGTGTTTTTCGTGGCAAAAGAAATAACAAAGAAAGTAAAATTACAAATTGAAGCTGGAAAAGCTACACCTGCTCCACCAGTTGGAACAGTATTGGGACCAGCAGGAATTAATTTAGGAGAATTTTGTACAAAGTATAATGAAGCTACAAGAGACAAAATGGGTGATATTCTACCAGTAGAAATATCAATCTATGAAGATCGTACATTTGACTTTGTAATTAAAACCCCACCAGCAGCATTTTTAATAAAAAAATATGCAAAAGTTAAAAAAGGTTCAACAAAAGGTTCAAAAGAAGTAGTAGGAAAACTAACTAAGGAACAAGTAAGAGAAATAGCAGAAATAAAATTACCAGATTTAAATGCATATACTATTGAAGAAGCAGAAAAAATAATTGCAGGAACTGCCAAAAACATGGGAATTTCTGTAGAATAATAAAAACAATAAACATAGGGTTACCTATGTGGGAGGAATATCCGCATATACCACATAAGGAGGAAAATATGAAAAAAAGAGGAAAAACTTATAGAGAACAACTTGCTAAAATAGAAAAAGGCAAACTATATTCAAAAGAAGAAGCAATAAAATTAGTAAAAGAACTATCAAGTACTAAATTTGATGCAACTATTGAAGTAGCTATGAATTTAAATCTTGATGTAAAAAAAGCTGACCAACAATTAAGAGGAGCAATTACTTTACCAAAAGGAACAGGAAAAAACACAAGAGTCTTAGTAATAGCAAAAGGCGATTTTGCTAAAACTGCAAAAGAAGCAGGAGCAGATTTCGTTGGAGATGTTGATATGCTTGAAAAAATAGAAAAAGAAAACTGGTTTGACTTTGACGTAATGATAGCAACACCTGATATGATGCCTGTACTTGGTAAATTAGGTAAAATTCTTGGACCTAAAGGATTAATGCCAAACCCAAAAACAGGAACAGTAACTACTAACATAAAACAAGCAGTTGAAGACTCAAAAGCAGGTAGAGTTGAATATAGAACTGATAGTTATGGAAATATTCATGGAATTGTAGGTAAAGTATCATTTACTGATAGTGATTTATTAGAAAACTTAGATGCTATCGTAAAAACAATAATCAGAATAAAACCAAGCACAGTTAAAGGAAATTACATAAAATCAATAGCTATTTCATCAACTATGAGTCCATCTGTTAGAATAGAACAAAATAGTTTTGAATAATTAACAAAAAATATTTACAATTAATAAAAAATAAGTTATAATATAACTAATTTGAAGTGCCAAAGACAGTAGGTATAAAAATAAATCCTACCGAGGACAATAATAAAAAATCCTAGAGTCTTTGCATACAAAAGGCTCTTTTATTTAGGCACATAAATAAAAATAAGGAGGTGTCTTATGCCAAGCGTAAAAGTTTTAGAAGAAAAAAAACAAGTAGTAGAAGAAATCAAAAACAAAATTAAAGATTCAAAATCACTAGTTTTATTTGATTACTGTGGACTTACAGACGATGTAAACAAATCATTAAGAATAAAACTAAAAGAAAACGATTCAGACTACAAAGTTTACAAAAATACACTTTTAAAATTAGCATTCAAAGATTTAGATATTGACTTAGCAGAATATTTAGAAGGACCAACAGCAATCGCATTCAGTAAAGATGATATAGCAGCAATCAAAGTATTAAGTGATTGTGAAAAGAAAAACACATCTTTAGTACTAAAAGCAGGTATTGTTGAAGGTGCCGTTGCAGACCAAGCTAAATTAAATGAATTTGCGCAAATTCCATCACGCGAAGGTTTATATACAATGCTTGCTGGTGGTATGATAGGCTTAGTAAAAGATTTATCAATAGCGTTAAATCTTTACGCAGAACAAAAAGAAAATTAATTTTAAATAAAATATAAGGAGGAAAAAAATTATGGCAAAAATAACAAAAGAAGAATTTATTAGCTCATTAAAAGAAATGACATTATTAGAAGTAAAGGAATTAGTTGATGCAATGAAAGAAGAATTTGGTGTAGACCCAAGCGCAGTTGCAGTAGCAGCAGCTCCAGCAGCTGAAAAAGAAGAAGGACCATCAAAACAAACAGTTGTATTAACATCTGCAGGAGCAGCAAAAATAAATGTTATTAAAATCATCAGAGAAGTTACAGGCTTAGGATTAAAAGAAGCTAAAGACATCGCTGATGCTGGTGGAAATATTAAAGAAAACATTCCAACTGAAGAAGCTAATGAATTAAAAGCTAGACTTGAAGAAGCTGGCGCTACAGTAGAATTAAAATAATTGAAAATTCATAAGCAAGGCCGATAAGTAACAACGTAAGGCTTTTTGCTATTTAAAAGGGGAGATAAGATGGACCATTATTTTACTAATAATAATTTAAAAAGTAATTTAAATACAGTGTTGGTAAAAGTATCAGACAAGAGTTTCAACTTCTATACAGATAATGGAGTCTTTTCAAAAAAAGGATTAGATTTTGGTAGTAGATCGCTAATAAATGCATTACTGAAAGAAAACTTGGAAAAGACAACATTAGACGTAGGATGTGGTTACGGATGCATTGGTATCATCTTGTCTTCTTTTTTTAACATCAAAATGGATATGATAGATATTAACAAAAGAGCAGTGCACCTAGCAAATATGAACATAAAAGAAAACAACATAAAAAATGCACAAGCCTTTGAAAGTAATATCTATGAAAACATAACCAAAAAATACGATTATATAATTACTAACCCACCAATCAGAGCAGGAAAAAATGTTGTGAACGAAATACTATTTAAAGCAAAAAACTATTTAAATAAAAATGGCGCATTGTACTTTGTAATAAATAAAGACCAAGGAGCTAAAAGTATCATCAAAGATTTAGAAGAAATAGCAAAAGTAGAAATTCTAGATAGAAACAAAGGTTTTTTTGTAATAAAATGCATTTTTGATTGACATATTGAAAAAAATATGGTAATAATATAAGTTGGTTATTTGTCTTGTTTGACAATAAATAAAAATTTGAAAGTTGGGGTGAAAAAAGTGGCATACAAAGTAGTTAATTGTGGTGACCATCGTAAAAGAAGAAATTTTTCCAAGATAAGAAACACATATGAATTAAGTGATTTATTGGAAATACAAAAAAAATCATATAATTGGTTTATTGAAGAAGGTATAAAGGAAGTACTTGAAGACTTATTCCCCGTAGAAAACTTTGCTGGAACATTATCATTAGAGTTTGGTGACTATCATTTTGATGAACCAAGATACTCTATTAAAGAATGTAAAGAAAGATATGCTACATATGCTTCTCCATTAAAAGTTGAAGTAAGATTATTTAACAATGAAACAGGAGAAGTAAAAGAACAAGAAATATTTTTAGGAGACATGCCACTTATGACAGAAAGTGGAACTTTTGTCATAAATGGAGCAGAAAGAGTTATCGTATCTCAATTAGTAAGATCTCCAAGCGTTTATTTCAATAAAGAAATAGATAAAAATGGACGTTTACTAATTACATCTCAAATAATTCCTACACGTGGAACTTGGCTTGAATTTGAAGCAGACGCCAGGGATATTTTATATGTAAGAATTGATAGAACTAGAAAAGTAACCTTAACAACAATGTTAAGAGCATTTGGTTTATCTAGTGACGAAGATATTATAAATTTATTTGGCAAATCTGATTTTATTGAAAATACAATAGCAAAAGATTCAACAAGAAATACAGATGAAGCCTTAATAGAAATTTATGAAAAACTAAGACCAGGAGAACCTGCAACACTAGATAGTTCTAAAAACCAAATAATAACTAGATTCTTTGATGAATTTAGATATGATTTAGCTAAAGTAGGTAGATATAAATTTAATTTAAAACTTAACGTTTTAGACAGATTACTAAACCAAACTTTAGCAGAAGACATAATTGTAGACAAAGAAGTAGTAGTACCAAAAGGAACACTAGTAACTAAAGATGTTCTAGAAACACTAAAACCAATCTTTGAAAATGGTTATGGAGTAAAAGAAGTAAAAATAAATGAAGAATTAGACACATATAATAAAGTTCAAATAGTTAAGGTTTATAAACCAGGTACTAAAGAAAAACTAACTATTATAGGTAATGACAGCACAATAGATTCAAAAAGACTTACTATCTCTGATTTCTATGCATCATGTTCATATTATTTAAATCTATTAAATGGAGTAGGCAATTTTGATATAATTGACCACTTAGGAAACAGAAGAATACGTCAAGTTGGAGAACTATTACAAAATCAATTCAGAGTAGGTGTAACTCGTATGGAAAGGGTAATTCGCGAAAGAATGACTACTCAAGACATAAACGAAGTAACACCAAAAACTCTAATTAATATAAGACCTGTAACTGCTATATTCAAAGAATTCTTTGGAAGTAGTCAGCTATCACAATTCATGGATCAAACAAATCCAATTGCAGAATTAACACATAAAAGAAGATTATCAGCTTTAGGACCAGGAGGTTTATCAAGAGATCGTGCCGGAATGGAAGTACGTGACGTTAACGAATCTCACTATGGTAGAATTTGTCCAATTGAATCTCCAGAAGGCCCAAATATCGGTCTTATCACAGCCTTAGCAAGTTATGCAAAAATAGATGATTATGGTTTCATTTTAACACCATATCGTAAAGTTGTAGACTCAGTAATAACAGATGAAGTTGTATACTTTACTGCAGATGAAGAAAACGATTTAATTATTTCTCAATCAACAGTAGGAACAGATGAAAACAATAAAATAATAGATGAACAGGTAGCAGCACGTTACCGTGGTGAAAACATTATGACTACTCCAGATAAAGTAGATTACATAGATGTATCACCTCAACAAGTTGTATCTATTACAACAAGTTGTATTCCATTCCTAGAACACGACGATGCAACACGTGCCCTAATGGGTTCAAACATGCAACGTCAAGCAGTTCCATTATTAACACCAGAAGCCCCATTCGTAGGAACAGGTGTAGAATATATCGCAGCAAGAGACTCTGGATCAACTGTTGTAGCAAAAGCTGACGGTGTAGTAGAATATGTAGACGCTAGAAAAATAGTTGTTAAAAACAAAGGTGGACAAGATGTTTACTACTTATCAGATTTCACTGCATCTAACCAAGGAACATGTTTCCATCACAGACCAATTGTGAAAGTTGGAGATAAAGTAAAAAGAAACCATGTTATAGCAGATGGTCCATCTACCGATCAAGGAGAATTAGCATTAGGTAAAAACGTTGTTGTAGCATTTATGATGTTCAATGGATACAATTATGAAGATGCCGTAATCTTAAATGAAAAATTAGTAAAAGAAGATGCATATACAAGTATTCACATTGAAGATTACGAAATGCCTTGTCGTGAAACTAAACTAGGACCAGAAGAAATAACAAGAGATATTCCAAACGTATCTGAAGAAGCACGTAAAAACTTAGATGCAAATGGAATTATAAGAATAGGAACAGAAGTAAAAGAAGGAGATATTCTAGTAGGAAAAGTAACACCAAAAGGAATGGCAGACTTAACAAGTGAAGAAAAATTATTACACGCTATCTTTGGAGAAAAAACAAGAGAAGTTAGAAATTCTTCATTAGTAGTACCACACGGTGGAGACGGAATCGTACATGATGTTAAAGTATATACTAAAGAAGAAAATGATGACTTACCAAGCGGAGTATCTAAAGTAGTAAGAGTATATATTATTCAAAAAAGAAAAATAGGCGTTGGAGACAAAATGTCAGGACGTCACGGTAATAAAGGGGTTATATCTCTAGTATTACCACAAGAAGATATGCCATATCTACCAGACGGTACACCAGTAGATGTTATGTTAAATCCACAAGGGGTTCCATCTCGTATGAATATCGGACAAGTATTAGAATTACACCTAGGTATGGCTGCTAAAAAATTAGGAGTTCACGTTGCAACTCCAGTATTAGATGGTGCTAAATCAGCAGACATTGCTGCAATGATGAAAGAAGCAGGAATGGATGATGATGGAAAAACTGTATTATATGATGGTAGAACAGGCGAACCATTTGATAACAGAATATCAGTTGGTGTAATGTATATGATTAAATTACATCATATGGTTGATGACAAATTACACGCTCGTGCTACAGGACCATATTCACTAGTAACACAACAACCACTTGGTGGTAAAGCACAATTTGGTGGACAGAGATTTGGTGAAATGGAAGTATGGGCACTTGAAGCTTATGGTGCTTCTCATGT
>OIYV01000641.1_pt1 | contig 19390 bp, 15 predicted proteins | sample 1588251 | NCBI WGS metagenome assembly OIYV01 (sample SAMN03283282) | human gut metagenome | biome: human-associated habitat; material: feces | host: Homo sapiens | place: Peru | collected 2012
TGAGGGTAAAATATACCGCAAAGTGGGGCTCGCAGATTGCGGAAATGATTTTTCAGACACGCTCTAGTGCTATCCCGATAACGGTCCCGCATCTTTCCTGCTGTTTCGTTATCCCTCTTTTTCTTTAGTATACAGGATATTCCATGAAAAAAAATGCTTTATTTTAACTGAAAATTGCTTTATTTTGACTTTTCCGGAATCTGTCTTCCATCTGTTGTCATCCGATAGCAATCTTTGTAAACCATCTGTGACACCGTTACCGCCTTATATCCCTCCTCTTTCAGCCTGGGATGCAGCAGCTTCACCATTTCTCCGGTATTTTCTCCTTCCCCATGGAAGCGGAGAATCTCACCATCCCGGATCCTCCAGGACTGCAGCAGCTGCCTGACAAGTTCACCGGCTTCATAATCTTTCCAGTCCATACTGTCGATACTCCATGCCACAGGATAGCTTCCGCAGGCATATATCGTCCGGAGTACTTCATTATTATATTCCCCGCCGGGAATACGAAAAAATACACATGGCTCCTCTGTAACTGTTCCAATCGTCTCCCTGATCTTCCGAAGTTCCTTCCTGCACGCTTTCGCCGTCATCTGTTCCACGCATACCGCCTGTTCACCCAATCCCTGTATCTCATGTCCCTGCTGACAGATCTGTATTGCCAGACTCCTGTGGTTCTCGATCCAGGACGGAGTGGCAAAAAATGTGGCCGGAATTTCCTGCTGCTGCAGAATCTGTAACATCTGTTCTACCTGCCCCTTCCCTGTTTGCGTTCCACGCAGTTCAAAGGTATAAGCTATCTGCTTTTTCCCGGTTTCCACAGAACAGATCGGCCGCTCCTGTCCGTTCACACTGGTACTTGCCGTGACAACCTTTTTCCCCACTTGTGCCCAGTAAAAAACGGACAGTCCGGTGATCAGCACAAGTGCAAGAACCCCAACACCCCACATTCCCTTTTTCATGTTTTTCACCCATTTCCCGGCATTCTCTCTTTACTATATGGACACAGGAGGTGTTGTATGACTCTGTTATTCTCGTAAACCATTCCTTGATCCGGTGAAGTTATCTTGATGATTTCAGCAGTCATCAGGAGTTCCTATAAGCACAGCATATCATTCGTTGTCCGCAGGAATTGAAAAAGCTGTCTCCGGACATTCATCCGTGACAGCCTGTTATCCATTTTTTTATTTAACTCACAATATTTCCCACCAGTACATAGGATACAACGTACATAATCACCGTTGCCATGGCAATTCCGCAAAGAATAGCCAGTGAGGATTTTTTAATATCGATGCCAAGCAGGGACGCAATAAGAGCACCCGTCCATGCGCCGGTTCCCGGAAGAGGGATTCCCACAAATAACACCAGCCCCCAGAATTCATATTGCTGGATCTTTTCACTTCTTCCCATCGCCCGGTTTTCCAGTTTTTCAATCAGTCCTCGGAAGCATTTTATTTTTTTCATCCACTGGAAGATCTTCTTGATAAACAGCAGGATAAACGGAATGGGTAAAATATTTCCGATAATGCAGATCGGGATCGCCTGCACAGCGGATACTTTTAGAAGTGAACTGGCAAGCAGCCCCCCTCGCAGTTCCAGAAGCGGCATCATCGAAATCAGAAAAACGACTGCTTTCTCCGATATATAAGGTCCTAAAGTTGTGGCAAACCACGTAACAAGTGATTCCATATATTTCTCCTATTTTTTATATTTTTTTAAAAATTCAATCAATTTTTCCATATCTTCCTGCGTTCCAATGGTGATACGCAGATAATTGGCAATTCTCGGTTTGTTAAAGTAACGAACGATGATATTGGCTTCCCGAAGCGCTGCAAACAGATCTGCTGCCGGAATCTCCGGATGAGAGGCAAAGATAAAGTTCGCTTTGGAATCTCCGAAGACAAATCCAAGTTTTGCCAGTTCCTTCTTGGTCCATTCTCTGGTCTCCACCACTTTATGCACTGTTTCCTCAAAATATGCCCTGTCAGCGATCGCAGCTGCCCCGAGCGCCAGAGTGGTCTGATCCATGGTATAGGAATTGAAAGAATATTTCACATCGTTCAGGTATTTGATCAGTACCGGATTACCCATGGCATAGCCGATACGCATACCTGCCATTCCTCTGGATTTGGAAAAGGTCTGAACCACCAGAAGGTTATCGTACTTTTCGATCAATGGCAGCGCAGATACTGCACCAAAGTCCACATAAGCTTCATCCACAACTACGATCACATCCGGATTGGCTTTGATGATCGCTTCCACATCCTGCATGCCAAGTTCCACACCGGTCGGTGCGTTTGGATTAGGGAAAATAATTCCTCCGTTTTCCCGGAAATAGTCTTCTTTCCGGATCATAAAATCATCGGTCAGCGGAACCGTCTCATAGGGGATCCGGAGCATATCTGCCCACACATCATAAAAAGAATAGGTGATATCCGGGAACAAAATTGGCTTTTTGGAATTAAAAAATGTCATAAAAATCATTGCCAGCACATCATCAGAACCTACGCCAACGAACACCTGGTCTTCCTGCAGCTGATAAAAATCAGCGATGCCTTTCACCAGTACGGAAGCTGCCGGATCCGGATACAGACGCATACAGTCCACATCGATCCCTTTCAGCGCCTCTGCCACTTTCGGTGACGGCGGATATGGGTTCTCATTGGTGTTCAGTTTGATCAGATTTTGTACTTTTGGCTGTTCGCCCGGTACGTAGGGAACTACTTTCCGGACATTCTCTTCCCATGTTTTCATCGGTATCTCCTCATTCTTTCCTGCATCTGTGCTGGACTGCCTGCTTCGCGTCCTCTACACATTTTTACGCACTACTGTGTATTATAAATATATTCGACACTTAAGTCAACGGAAGATATATACATAAAATGACCGGCAGCCCTTCGCATACCGGTCATAATATGATACCAGGTTCAAAATTGCATATTGTACAGCCCAGCATAGATACCGCCCTGAGCCAGCAGACTCTTATGGGTTCCCTCTTCTGCAATACCGTCTTCTGTCAATACCAGGATTCTCTGTGCGTTTCGAATCGTCGATAATCGATGGGCGATCACAAACGTGGTTCTGTCTTTGGCAAGCATTTCCAGAGAATGCTGCACAATCTTTTCACTCTCGTTATCCAGTGCCGAAGTCGCTTCGTCAAAAATCAGAACCGGTGGGTTCTTTAAGAATACCCGGGCGATGGAAAGTCGTTGCTTCTGACCACCGGAAAGCTTTACACCTCGCTGTCCGATATCCGTATGATACCCCTCCGGCAAGCTCATGATGAATTCATGGGCATTTGCCGCCATGGCTGCATTGACCACTTCTTCATCGGTAGCTTCCGGTTTTCCGTAACGGATATTTTCCAGGATCGTTCCGGCAAACAGATAGACATCCTGCTGCACGATACCGATCTGTTTTGGCAGATCTTTTAATTTCACATCTCGGATATCGATGCCATCCAGCAAAACAGCCCCTCCGGTTACATCATAGAATCGGGGAATCAGGGAACACAGAGTTGTTTTTCCTGCACCGCTGCTTCCAACTAACGCTACATATTCTCCCGGCTTCACATCCAGATTCACATGAGACAGTACATTTTCTTTATTTTCACTGTAATGGAACGATACATCCTCAAACTGAATCTCTCCCTTCACCCGATCCAGAGACTGTGCATCCTCTTTGTCTTTGATATCCGGTGCGATACTCATAATCTCCAGAAAACGTTCGTAACCGCTGTAACCGTTCTGGAACTGTTCCGTAAAGTTTACCAGCTTTTTCACCGGTTCGGTGAAGTTATTAATATATAGAAGAAAGGTCACCAGATCCGCTGTGGACAGTTCCCCTTTCATCATCAGCCATGCACCCATCAGCAGGGATCCAACCGTGATCAATGTGGAGAATACTCCCATCCCGGAATTGTAAGAGCCCATAAACCGATATGTCCTTTTCTTCGATGCCACAAATCGGCTGTTTCCTTCCTCGAACTTGTCCATCTCGGTTTCTTCATTGCTGAAAGATTTAACCACACGGATACCGGAAAGACTGTCCTCAATCTGGCTGTTAATATCTGCGATTCTGGCACGGTTCTCCCGGAATGCCCCACGCATCCGGTTATTCATCCCTACCGCATACAGCAACATGATCACTACAAAACCGATTGCAACAAATGCCAGTTTTGCATTGATCATCAACAGGATAATAAATGCTCCCACAAGCTTGATCGTGGAGATGACCACATCTTCCGGTCCATGATGCAACAGTTCTGTGATATCAAACAGGTCACTGGTGATTCTTGAGAGCAGATGTCCCACTTTCTGATTATCGAAAAATGCAAAGGACAGCTTCTGGTAATGTCCGAAGATCTCATTTCGCATATCGTGTTCGATCTTCGCACCCATCACATGACCATAATACCCGATAAAATAGTTACAGTATCCTTCTACGATCACCAGCAGCACCATAAAAATCCCCAGCCGGATAATGGTCGAGGATGCTTCCTCAATAGGAAACAACACAACAGTTCCCGTAATATACCGCACCATCAGCGGAATCACAAGGGTAATGGCTGCTCCGATCATTGCAAACACCATATCCGCAAGGAACAGCCCCTTATACGGTTTGTAATACGCCGACAGTTTTTTCTTTTCGTTCTCCATATTTTTTCCTCCCATAGTTTCTGCCATACTTTTTCATTCCATGCATTTAGTATAGTAGTACCTTCCGGAAAGTGCAATGTAGAATCTTGTATACTTTTTCTTTTATTCCGAAATTTTCAAAAAACTACATCAGATATATAAAATAAGCCAGATAAGCTATCAGCATCACAATACCCGCCGGTCTGGTCAGTGCCCGTTTTCTCCAGATACAGACCCATAACAGAAGCCCGGCTCCCAGCGCTATCACCGTATCGATGCCAAATCCCGGGAGAAAGTCCACCGGAACAATCAGTGCTGCCGTACCTACCACGAATAAAATATTGAAAATATTGCTTCCCACGATATTTCCGATGGCAATGTCTGCTTTTCCTTTCCGCGCAGCCGACACCGAGGTAAACAGTTCCGGAAGGGATGTTCCAAGCGCCACCACCGTAAGACCGATCACACGCTCACTGATTCCCAGCACCCTTGCAATTGCTGTTGCCGCATCTACGGTAACATCACTTCCCCAGACCACCAGCAGCAGTCCCAGTACCGTTGCAAGAAGCAATTTCCACATCGGTTTTGCTTTCTCTGTGATCACTTCTTCTTTGTTCTTTTTTGCACAATAAAACAAATATCCCAGATAGATCAGGAATGCCACCCAGAGGATAATCCCCTCGCTGAAGGTGATCTGATTTCCGCTTTTTCCCAGTACCAGTAGCAGAACCGTAATTACCATCATATAGGGAATCTCGATCCATATCGTAGATTTCTGTACCGCCACCGTTGTGATCACCGCAGTAATACCAAGAATGATCAGAATATTCAAAATATTGCTTCCCACAATGTTTCCGATCGTAATTCCCGCGTTTCCTTTTAAAGCTGAGTTGATACTCACTGCAGCCTCCGGCATACTTGTTCCCATAGCTACAATGGTCAATCCGACTACCAACTGGGGAATCCCGAATCGTTCTGCAATTCCCGATGCTCCATCCACAAACCAGTCAGCACCTTTTACCAACATCAAAAAGCCCAACGCCAACAACAACACCTGTAAAATCATTTCCATTCTCTTTCCCTCCTGTTTTCCGTGCGACATGGAAATGTCCGGTTCTTTGCCGGCGCTTCTTTTATATAGAAAAAGAACGAGACTTCCACCGCACACAAATAATGCGATAAAAGTCTCGTTCTTCTTTCAGTGGATCCCCCGGTCTTTCGACGTGATGACGAGGCATCCAACACCTGACTGGTGTGAACTACTCCCTGTTATCTTCTATTAGAATATCAAAGGACAGCTTCACATGTCAATCAGAAAATTTCAATATTTTATATTATTTGATTGCTTCGAAACCATGTTCCAGATCAGCGATGATATCATCGATGTTTTCTGTACCGATGGACAGACGTACGGTGCTTGGTGTGATACCGCCTTCTCGCAGTTCCTCTTCATTCATCTGAGAGTGAGTGGTGGATGCCGGATGGATAACCAGAGATTTTACATCTGCTACGTTAGCCAGCAGTGAGAACAGTTCCAGAGATTCTGTGAATTTCTGTGCTTTCTCCTGTCCGCCCTTTACTTCAAAAGTAAAGATGGAAGCTGCACCGTTCGGGAAATATTTGTTATACAGATCCAGCTGATGGCCTTCTGCCAGAGATGGATGGTTTACTTTTTCTACCTGTGGATGATTCTTCAGGAATTCTACAACCTTCAGAGCGTTTTCCACATGACGTTCTACACGAAGAGACAGTGTCTCCAGTCCCTGCAGAAGCAGGAAAGAGTTAAATGGAGAAATAGTAGCTCCCTGATCTCTCATCAGAGTAGTACGGATCTTCATTACATAAGCGATGTTTCCGCAAGCTTCGCTGAATACAACACCATGGTAAGATGGGTTTGGTTTTGTGATTCCCGGGAACTTGTCGTTCTGGGTCCAGTCGAATTTACCACCGTCAACGATGACACCACCCATTACGCTTCCGTGTCCACCCATGAACTTGGTTGCGGAATGTACGACGATATCTGCGCCATGCTCCAGTGGACGAAGCAGGAACGGTGTAGCAAATGTGCTGTCTACGATCAGCGGAATACCGTTTTCATGAGCGATTGCGGATACTGCTTCCAGATCCAGAACATCGGAGTTCGGGTTACCCAGTGTCTCACCATACAGAAGTTTGGTGTTTGGCTGGATGGCTTTACGGAAGTTCTCCGGATCAGAAGGATCTACGAATGTTACGGAGATTCCCTGCTCTTTTAAGGTATTTGCAAACAGGTTGTATGTTCCACCATAAACGTGTGCGGAAGATACGATATGATCACCTGCTGTTGCAATATTCTGTACTGCGTATGTGATGGCTGCGGAACCGGTTGCTGTAGCCAGAGCCGCTGCACCGCCTTCCAGAGCTGCTACTCTCTCTTCGAAAACAGAGCTTGTCGGGTTCATCAGACGAGAATAAATGTTACCGCCTTCTGTCAGTCCGAAACGTCCTGCTGCCTGTGCGGAATCTTTGAATACATAAGATGTTGTTGCGTAGATCGGCACTGCTCTCGCATCTGTAGCCGGGTCCGGATGTTCCTGTCCTGCATGTACCTGTAAAGTTTCAAATTTGTAATTCTTGCTCATAGTCTTTTCTCCTCTTATTCTTTCTGTAATATCGAATCCCTCTTGGGGCATTAGTTTCACTTTTTACTTTTTCTTCCGCTCTTCGGACTGCTGTTCGCCGGATCCGCTGCGGAATCTCTGACGGTCACACTTTTGTGCTTCACATTCGTCCAAATCTGTAATTGTGGCGGACTAAAAAGGGTAATCTCTCTTTCATTTCCCTATTCCCTACCTCTCTGGTATGTTTATGAGCATATATTACCACCATATTCCCCCCAAGTCAATAGGTTTTTACATTTTTTTCCTCATTTTCTCCTTGCATAACGTTATTCCTTGACAAGTACTTCGACCATTCGCTATAATGAAACAGAGAACTCAAACGAACACATGGCTTTCGCATGAAAACGCCCCGCGGGATACCCTGCGTGAGTACAGACTCGTATTCTTTCCATGGATACGGGCTTTTTTTATGCGTTCAGTCTTACGAAAACAGAGGTGAAAACTATGATGTATGATGTAATTATTGTGGGAGCCGGTCCCGGCGGAATCTTTTCTGCCTATGAACTGGTTCAGAAAAAACCGGGGTTGAAAATTGCTGTATTTGAGGCAGGTAATCCGTTAAGCAAACGCCACTGTCCCATCGACGGTGAAAAAGTAAAAACCTGTATCGGCTGCAAAACCTGCGCGATCATGAGCGGTTTCGGCGGCGCCGGTGCATTTTCCGATGGAAAATATAATATCACCAACGACTTCGGCGGAACTCTTTACGAACATATCGGCAAAAAGACCGCTCTGGATCTGATGAAATACGTGGATGAGATCAACGTCTCCCACGGCGGTGAAAATACCCGTATGTTCTCCACAGCCGGAACCAAATTCAAAAAGCTGTGTATTCAGAACAAGCTGAAACTGCTGGATGCTTCTGTCCGTCATCTGGGAACGGATATCAACTATGTGGTTCTGGAAAATCTGTACAATGAACTGAAAGAGCAGGTGGATTTCTTCTTCCTGACTCCGGTAACTTCTGTCGAATATAACGATTCCATGTACACCCTGCATTATGGCAAAGATGAGACTGCCACCTGTAAACAGTGTATCATCTCTGTCGGTCGAAGCGGCAGCAAATGGATGGAAACTGTCTGTAAGGATCTGCAGATTCCTACAAAGTCCAACCGTGTCGATCTGGGCGTCCGTGTCGAACTCCCTGCCGTTGTCTTCTCCCATCTCACCGATGAGCTGTATGAGAGCAAGATCGTATACCGCACCGAGAAGTTCGAGGATAATGTCCGTACCTTCTGTATGAATCCCAACGGCATCGTGGTAAATGAGAATACGAACGGCATCATAACCGCAAACGGTCACAGCTACGAAGATCCGGCAAAATACACAGAAAACACGAACTTCGCCCTGCTGGTATCCAAACACTTCTCCGAGCCATTCAAAGACAGTAACGGATACGGCGAGAGTATCGCCCGTCTCTCCAATATGCTGGGTGGCGGCGTGATCGTACAGCGTTTCGGTGATCTGGTACGTGGCCGACGCAGTACCGTCAACCGTATCGAAGAAGGTCTGGTCCGCCCGACCCTGTCCGCTACTCCCGGAGATCTGAGTCTGGTTCTGCCAAAACGTATCCTGGACGGTATCATCGAGATGATCTACGCCCTGGATAAGATCGCACCGGGTACGGCAAATGACGATACTCTGCTGTACGGTGTCGAAGTGAAATTCTATAATATGGAAGTGGATATCGATGAGAATCTGGAAAGCCCGTACAAAGGGCTCTATATCATCGGTGACGGAAGCGGCGTTACCCACTCCCTGTCCCATGCATCTGCCAGCGGCGTGTATGTGGCAAGAAGAATCGCGGAAACTTTATAAACTGTTGTTTATTCGCATCCTGAAAATGGATTTACCAAACCAATGATTGCTATGTAATGTAATTGAAAAGAGTCATGTTCCGGTACACTTCGCCGGGACATGGCTTTTCTGTAATCTTTTATAACTATTCACTGAACAGTTACAAAATCCTAGAGCGTGTCTGAAAAAGGCTCTAGCATACTTTTTTATTCTATACGGAGGTTTTTTATGACACACAACATAATTCATACTCCACGCAAAACCAATACATTGAGAAAATCCTGTAACCGCCTCTTTCAAAGACCTTCCCACAGAACTTCTTTATCCGAAACCGGCTCACGAAGTCTCACCTCGGAGCTTTCCGTGCAGCGACCGGAAGGTGCTTCCTACGGCGGCAGCCAGACCTGGTTTTCTTCTCCTTCCATCCGCGGATACGGCTGCGGTCTGATCGCGGCGCACGATCTGCTGTGGTATCTGGAACGGAAAGAATCTCTGACAGCGCAGACGGACCGCCATCGTTCCGGAGAACAACTCGTCAGTGATTCCCGCTCCTGGGAGGACTATGAGCGCTCTGTAAAAAGACTGCATCGACTCTTTCCGATTCTTCCCCGTCTCGGAATCAACGGACTGATGCTCTCCGCAGGACTGAATCTGGCCTTCTTACTCCGCCGTCTTCCTTACCATGCCTGCTGGCATATCGGGTATCGGAATACCGAAAAGGAGATCAGCCGGCTGCTTGGTCAGGATATTCCGGTCATTCTATCCATCGGCGGTAATTTCCCTCTAATCTGGAAGAAAGACCGGCTTCCTCTGTACAGGAAAGCCGGTGATGGAGTTTACATAAAATCATCTTCCACCCGTGCACACTATGTCACTGTTACAGGCATCGAACACGGATGGCTGCGAATCAGCAGCTGGGGACAGGAATGGTATATCAACTGGCGCGAATACCGCAACTTTGCATGGACGAAGAGCTGCCCGCTGTTTTCCAATATCTGCTACATTACCAGAAAACAATGATTATTTTCATATACACCTGAATTTATTCTGTATCTGACAGGAAAATTTCCTGTCAGATACCAACGATTCATAATATATATTTTATGCACAGGAGGATATCATATGAAATTACTGATCGTCCGTCACGGAGATCCGGATTATACCATCGACTCTCTGACGCCAAAAGGATGGAAAGAAGTAGACTACCTTTCCGAAAAGCTTGCAAAACTGGATGTGAAAGCCTTTTATGTCTCTCCACTCGGAAGAGCCAAAGACACCGCATCCCTGACCTTAAAGAAAATGAACCGCACCGCCACCGAAGAACCCTGGCTTCGCGAATTTGATGCCCGGATCCACCGCCCGGATGTCCCGGAAAAAGAAATGATCTCCTGGGACTGGCTGCCACAGGACTGGACCGCGGAACCTCGCTTTTACCTGCCGGATGAATGGTGGAAAGTTCCTGTGATGATGGAAGGACATGTCAAAGAAGAATATGACTGGGTAACCACAAATTTTGATGCCCTGCTCGCCAAACACGGGTATGTCCGTGACGGTCTTACCTACCGCTCAGAGCACGCAAACAACGATACGATTGTCTTCTTCTGCCACTTCGGTCTGGAATGTGTCCTGTTAAGTCACCTGCTGCACATTTCCCCGATGGTTTTGTGGCACGGCACCTGCGCCGCTCCAAGCTCCGTCACAACCCTCGTCACCGAAGAGCGCCGCCCGGGGATCGCATATTTCCGTATGAGTTCTTTCGGAGATATTTCCCACCTGTACGTCAAAGACGAGCCACCGGCATTCGCAGCGCGGTTTTGTGAGTGCTATGACAATGAGGATGAGAGACACGATTAATTGCTATCTGGATGTACTAAAGCGTGTCTGAAAAATCATTTCCGCAATCTGCAAGCCCCACTTTGTGGGACTCGCAGCTCACGAAAAGCCTTTTTCAGACACGCTCTAGATTTTACGCAACCAAAAACAGTTGTTACTGAATCTGATTTCGGTAACAACTGTTTTTTATTTGTCTCTATGTAACCTTTCTCTTATGCCAGTCCTTTTTCTTCCAGAAAATCATGGAAAATCGGTTTTCCTGCTTTGATCCGTCTGGTGCGGAACTGGAATTCGATAATGGTCAGGATCGTAAATACGATTGTGATCACACACATAACAATGACTGGTGTCCGGATGCTTTCTCCTGCACAGATGACGCTTCGGAAAGCATCTACAGAGTAGGTGAACGGTACCCATGCATGAATCTTCGATACGAATGCCGGTGAAAGCTGTACCGGATAGGTTCCGGCGGAACCTGCCAGCTGGATAACCATGAATACCAGCATCAGGAAGCTTCCTACTTTACCAAGGCTGATATTGAAGAAGTACATGATTGAGGTAAATGCCACGGAGGTCAGGCAGGCAAATGCTACCGCCTTACCCATTTCAGCCGGGGTAAATCCGTCAAATACATGAAGCAGGAAGATCACCAGGATACCCTGCAGGATTGCCAGTGGGTATAATACAGAAGCTTTGCTTCCCCACCATGCGAATCCGGATTTTAATTTTCCGTTGTATTTTGTCAGCGGATACATCAGACAGAAGGCAAGTGCTCCAACCCACAGACCTACGGACATCATATACGGTGCCATCGCATGACCGTTGTTCGGTACTTCTGTCATTTTTGCTTCATCATCATCTACAGGAGCTGCGATCATCTCATAATTCACATCTTCTGCTTTATTTTCTTTTACGGTTTCGGCTCCGTCTGCCAGACTGCTCTGGAGGGTATCGGAACCATCGTCCAGTTTCTTTAATCCATCACCCAGTTCTTTGGAACCGTCATATAACTGACTGGATCCATCCCGGATCTGACCGGCACCATCGGTAAGCTGTGCGGCACCGCTATTTAAGGTGTTATTATTTGCTACTAAAGTTTTTGTTCCATTATATAAGGTGGAAGTACCATTTGCCAGTGTGGTTGCTCCGCTTCTCAGTGTCTTTGCACCATCGGCAAGCTGCTGTGTTCCGCTTGTCAGTGCTGCACTGTTACTGTTCAAGGTGGATACACCGGCGGTGTAAGCAGTAAGTCCGGTATTCAACGTCTGAGCACCTGCAGCCAATGTTTCAATCCCCGCATCCAGTGTCTTCATTCCTTCTGCTGCTGCCGGGAAAGAGGATGTCGCATTCTGTAATTGAGTAAGACCTGCAGATACCTGGCTTACACCTTTATTGACATTTGCTGCACCAGCACTTGCGGACTGTAGTGCTACTGAAAGCTGTTTGATAGAATCCGTGGAAAGATCTTTTGTCTGATCCTGAAGATCTTTCGCTCCTGCTGCCAAACTATTTGCTCCTGCTGTGAGTCCGGTCGCATACTGTTCAAGTCCGGCTGCCGCAGCTGAGAGACTTTTGTTTGCCTCTGCCATACCGGAAGTAATCCCTGTTGTTGTACTATTTGCTTTGCTTACATAAGCCTCTGTATTTACTGGGTCTACAGAACCTGTATTCGCTGCTCCACTGTTTAATGTACTAACCAGATTATTCAGCGTCTGTGCATCTATCACAATACTTCCGTCATCCTGTTTCGTACATGCTGAAAGCTGCTGTGCTGCTGAAGTCATTGTGGCAGAAGCACTCTGTAGTTTTGTATTAGCCGTCTGAATCTTGCTATTGCCGTCATTGGCTGCACTTTCTGCGATTGTTGCATATCCGCTCAAAGCATTTGCAACATTCTCCTGCATATCACTGATTCCTGTAGCAGCCTTATTCACAATACCTGCTGCTTCCGTAACAGAACTGCTGGCATTCTGGATACCACTCACTGCACTGCCCAGTCCCTGACTCAGTTTCGCAAGCTGTTCCGCACTCGCTGAATGTTCAAGAGTACTTACACTTTTACTGATCTGTTCCAAACCTGCTGCCAACTGTGCAGTTCCATTCTGCAATGTTCCTGTTTTATCAGCGCCGGTTACCGCATTGTTCAGATTTACGATTCCCGCATAAATCTGTCCGATATTTTCCAGCCCGGACAACTGTTTTGCTCCGGCTGCCAGCTGCTCACTTCCCTCTGCCAGCTGTTTACTTCCGGAGTTCAGTGCCTCGGAGTTGCTGTTCAGGGTTGCCACGCCGTCGGTGTATTCTTTCACACCGGAGTTCAGCTGATCTACACCGTTTGTCAGTGTCGGAAGACTTGCGGTCAGTGTGCTGACACCCTCATCCAGCTGTTTTGCTCCATCATTGACCTGAACTACACCGTCGGTGTACGACTTCAGACCTTCGGTCAGTTCCTCGGATCCCTCTTTAAAAGTCAGCGTACTGTCTGCCAGAACTTTCAGGTTATCCGTGATTTTCTTATTGCCCTCGGAGGCATCGTCCATACCGTCTTTGATCTGCTGTGCGCCGTCAGCCGCATCCTGCATACCATCTCCGGCGGTTCCGATCTGATCAAAAATTGCTTCCGTATATGTCCTGGTCACTTCCTCGCGAATACTGGTTTTGATCTTACTCAGTGCCGTCTCGCTTAACTTGGAAGCAATGTAGTTGGTTCCCGGATTCGTCTCATAGTTCAGAACCATCTTCTGTGGCTGCTCATCCATGACAGTTGCCGCATTGGCTGAGAAATCCTTCGGAATGGTAATTACCATATAATAAGTACCATTTTTCAGACCTTCCTTTGCCACATCTGCATCTACAAAGTTGAACGCCAGCGAATCATTTTCTTTCAGATTATCCACCAGTTGATCTCCAACTGTCAGTGTAGTATCTCCGTACTCGGCTGGCTCATCTTCATTGACGATGGCTACTGGAAGTTTATCCACATTTCCGTAGGGATCCCACATGGATGCCAGGAAAAGCCCCGCATAAATCGCAGGGATCAGCGCAATTACGATGACTACTAAAAGCAAAATCTTGTTGTGAAATAAACTTTTCCACTCTTGTTTTAGCATTGTATCCCTTCCTTTTTGATGTATTTGCCGACTTATTTCCATTAATAGATATATATTCTATTATTCGCTTTCTATTCTATTAGTAGATTAAAAAGCCATTAGTCGACAATATGTTGATTTTCTTTTCGGAATGTATTATACTAGAGAAAGATAGCAGATACAACCACCACATTTATTTCTAACTGTTCATTATTAGACATTCATTGTTGTATCTGTTGATTTGAAATTCTTAAATATTTCTAATGAAGTGTCCGGATTTTTGTTTATATTTTATTCCGATTTTGTTTTGATTTATCATCGAAGCACTGTCCTGAACGATATAGAGACTTTCCGGAAATACAGGGTTTCATTAAGGGGGATTTTTATGGAAATGAAAAAAGGAGAAAAAATGGATCGCCGGGTGCGAAAAACCCGTGCACAGCTTCGAGCCGGTCTTGCCCGGCTGATGCAGCAGAAAAATATTAAAGAAATCACGGTAAAAGAACTGGTTGATGAGATTGATATCAACCGTTCCACTTTCTATCTGCATTACACAGACATTTATCAGATGCTCCAGAGCATCGAGGACGAACTGATGGAAGATATTCTGGAAGCCATCAAAGAGCATCCGCTGGATCCCGGAATGAAAGGAGAAGGTTATTCTTTTGCTGTCCAGCTGTTCCGGATTCTGTCTGCCAATAAGGATATCTGTGCAGCACTGATGGGACCGAACGGCGATATGGCTTTTGTGGAGAAGATTGAAAAGCTGGTCGAGGACGCTGTTTTGCCGGAACTTTTTACAATGTTCCCACAGAAAGTCAACGATATCAAATACGCTTACGCTTTCTGCATCAACGGCTGCGTGGGAATGATCAAATGCTGGCTCACCGGTGATTCCGACGATACTCCGGAGCATATGGCATACCTGACCCATACCATCATCTCCGAGGCACCGCGTAATTTTGCGGCAAAAGTCTTAAATTCCGCACAGGAAGGGAGAAACGTCTGAGAAATACGATGATCTGCGAAAATATTTTTGCCTTCTGACAAATTATTTCGCTGAAGCAAATACAGATATCTATAGAAAGTTTCAGAGTTGAAATCTGCTTTTTACACAAATTTCGACTCCGGAACTTTCTGTTCCTATCTGCTTTTGTTTTACACTACTCGTCTCCAGCCACTTCTCTGCCACAGCATCTGCTCGATTTTCTCATACACTGCCTGTGCAAAGATCTGATGTCCCTGTGCGTTCAGATGTTCCTGATCTGCCTCGCTGCACTGCACATAATCAGAAGCCCGCAAATATCCGATCTGTCTTTCTGCAGCAATTCGTTTATATACCGTTTCCAGTTCCTTCGATACCTGCACCGACTGTGGCGAAAAGTCCTGATCATATCCTTCCTGCCATACTTTTTCTCCCAGATAGATCGGTGAGATCAGCAGAACATCTGCCTGTGGCGCAAAGGTCTGAATCTGATCCAGCAGACACTGGATTCCTCTTCCGATCACTTCTGACGATGCGCCGAAGATCGTTTTGCAGTCATTGGTACCCAGCATAAGCACCACCAGATCCACCGGGTGATGTGTTTCCAGTAACGTCGGCAACAACTCTGTGCCTTTCCGTCCCTGTCGAAACGGATCTTCAAACACTGTCGTTCTTCCGCAGAGTCCTTCCTCGATAATACGGACATCTTTTCCCTCATAAGCCTTCTGTAATCTTCCCGTCCATCGTACTTTAAATGGCAGCCGCTCCCCGCTCTCTCCGTCATATCCCCAGATGTTCGAATCTCCAAAGCACAAAATCTGTTTCATTCTGTCATCTTCTTTCTTTTTTAATATCTTCGTAACTGTTCAGTACCTTCGCAGAACATAATCTGCTGAATCATACCTATATTTGTTGTTTTTATATTCCTATTATTTCGCTATGTTTTTATGCTTTTATTATCATACACAATTTTTCTGACTTTGTCTAATAGAAAAAAGCAATATCCAGTTATAGGCTATTTCTATAACTAAATATTGCTTTTATTTCTCACCCTTTTTATCGGTTGCCGTTACCTGCCAGCATCCCGGTCACCTTTTTGACGCAGTGCAGGCAAGTCGGCGCTATGTAACAGCATGCTGCGATCCATGCCGCCTGATCCGCAAAGCAGATTGCCGTATACCCCAGGGATCCGACAAATCCCAGACTGACAATCGTTCTTGCCAGCATCTCCGTCACACCGGAAAGTACTGCTCTTCCTGAATAACCAAGTCCCTGTGTCACCATTCGGCTCACATTCAGGATACCCAGGCTCCAGAAGAAATATCCCAGACACCGCAGATATTTTCCTGATGCATCCAGGACATCAGCTGCTGATTTTTTCACAAAGATCATCGACAGCGTGCGTCCTCCGAAGATCAGCACCAGTCCGATCAGCAGACCATATATCGTTGCAATCGCAACTCCCTGCCGCAGTCCTTTCTTGATCCGTTCCGGCTGCCTTGCGCCCATATTCTGGCTGCAAAATACGGATGCCGAAGTGGCAATCGCATCAAACGGGCACATAGCAAACTGTTTGATTCTCATACCCGCGGTAAATCCGGAAACACACACACTTCCCAATCCGTTATTTGCCGACTGCATTACCATACTGCCGATTGCAGTGATGGAAAACTGCAGTCCGGTAGGAAGCCCCATCGCCAGAAGTTCTTTTACCGCAGTTGTATTTACCATTCTGTTTTCTTTTGTAAGATGTAGTACATTCATCTTTCTTCCAATAAAAACAAGACACAGGATGCCACTGATCGCCTGTGCTGTAATTGTCGCAGCCGCAGCTCCCGCACATCCCCATTTCAGCACCACGATACAAAACAGATCAAGAAAGATATTCAATATCGCTGAAAATGCCAGAAACAGAAATGGTGTCCGGCTGTCTCCAAGTGAACGGAGAATACTGGAAAGATAATTGTATAATAAGGTAAATGGAATTCCCAGAAAAATAATCAGCAGATAGTGATAAGCTCCACGGAAGATATCCTCCGGAACTGACAGCAGATGCAGGATCTGTGGACAGAATACAGAGCAAAGAACCGTCACTGTCACACCGATTCCCCCAGTCAGTACCGCACCGTTAAATACATAATTTCTCATCGTATCCATCTTGTCTGCCCCAAAGTACTTGGCAACCGGTACACCGAATCCGGTACAGCATCCCATACAGAATCCCAGAACCAGGAACTGTACACTGCTGCTTGCTCCCACACTTGCCAGCGCTTTCGCCCCAAGAATCTGTCCTACGATTGCCGCATCGATAATATTATACGTCTGTTGCAATAAATTTCCGATTAAAAGAGGAAGTGCAAACTGAAGCATCAGTTTTAACGGGTTCCCCTTTGTCATAGATGTTGACATTGTTTCGCTTCCTTTCATATGAATCTGCTCTGTTATTGTTTAGCGGATTCTGTTATTTTACATCACTGTTTTGCTATTCTACAGTTATCTCTATGTACCGCTTCCGAATCTTCCAGTTATATTTCTCTCTTTGTTCCTGTTACTTTCTATGCGTTTTGATACTTTTCGATACTCTTCCTGTTTTTATTTCCTTGGATAACGTAAACTCTTCAAATATACTTTCCGCTCCGGTGTGATTCGAAAGCTCTCCACCGCTTTCTGAATCGTCTTCTGATGCACCCAGCGATCCAGTTTCCGTTCTTCCAGATATGGAATCACCGTATCCCACTGCTTCGCAAGCGCTGTCGCAAAATACCAGGCAATCATCATGTTTACATAATATTCTTCCGACCGTACCCTTGCAACCAGATCGGCATATTCCGGTCTGAACGCGTCATCCAGATACAGCCGCATCAATATCCCGATTCCGTACCGGATCGTATAGGTGTCTGTGGAAGTCACCCACTCCCGAATCACCGGAAGTAATTCCTCCCGGTGTTTTTCGAAGCATTTCGGCGCCGGCAGATCGCACGTTGCCCAGTTATTTATATATGGAAGAAACTCCTTCACTTTCCGCAGACATTCCGGGTAGTCTTTGATCTTTGTTACCAGCAGCATATGCAGATTATTTTCTTCATAATAGCGATGTGGCAGTTCTTTTAAAAACACCTCGGCTTCCTGGCTGTGATCTCTGGCAAATTCCCCTGCGAACTTTCGCAACACAGGCGTTCGGATTCCAATAATATCTTCCTTCGGAATCCCCGGAATCAATCTGGCATGAAATTCCCGATATCCAGGATCCTGCAATGCAAATAACTTTTTTTGCAGTTCTGTTTTCATTTTCATATTTCCTCTCTTTTTTGTACTTTGCCACCGTTTCTTCCTTTTGCTTTGTAAACTTTTTTGACGATTCTTTTCTTTCATCACCTTTTCGGTTGATACCTCATATCCGACACCGTATATACCGTAATAAATGCCTTCGGATCTTCACGGTTCATATAGTTCATCAATTTCTGGTACTCGCCTTTATCTACAATCGTAATAATCTCGTTTCTTTTTTCCATATTATAGGCTCCGATCGACTCATAAATCGTCGCACCACTATGGAGATCGTGAATGATAAACTGACGCAGTTCCTCTTCTTTTTTTGTGATGATACAGACTCTTCTCTTCACGTTATGATCGAAAATAAAGTGATCCAGCACCAATCCGTTAAAATATGTTCCAAGGACACTCAGTACCACCGTCTTTTTATCGTACACAAGCGCCGCCGACAGCGCCACACACATCCCGGACAACGACATCGCTTTTCCCAGATCCATGTGCAGGTATTTGTTCATAATCTTCGCCACAATATCCAATCCGCCCGAAGATGCATTGCGATTAAATAATATACTCAGTCCCACACTGACCACCAGAGTATAACACAGCACATCCAGCTCCTGGCTGTTCGTCATCGAACCAAAATCCGGAAAAATCCTCTCAAACACGCCCAGAAATAGTGGGAGCATCACACTGGTATATACTGTTTTCACCCCAAACTCTCTCCCACAGGTGAAAAATCCGATAATCAGCAACACCACATTCAAAATCATCGTAATCGCCGACAACGGTAGGGGAATAAAATTCGAAAGTACAATACCAAGACCTGATATACTGCTCACGGAAGCATGGCTCGGTACAAGAAAGAAATAAACCGCCGCGGCAATAATGGCTACCGCAACCGTTAATATACTTATCTCTTTGATGATATTCTTATAATCTGTTGTTAACTTCATGATTTTTCAGTTCTCCTGCTTATTTTTCCAGTATATTATAGTACAGATTTGCACGATAAGAAACTGAAAATTCCAGAATTTTTTCATGTACAGAAAAACCCCGGAAACCTTACGGTTCCGGGGTATCTTACGTTTGGACACAATGTTATCTTGCGATAACCAT
>OIYV01000642.1_pt1 | contig 19386 bp, 17 predicted proteins | sample 1588251 | NCBI WGS metagenome assembly OIYV01 (sample SAMN03283282) | human gut metagenome | biome: human-associated habitat; material: feces | host: Homo sapiens | place: Peru | collected 2012
CTATATAGAGGTTCTATAATATTCTTCATGGATAAAAAAGAAGAAAAAAACAAGAATTTTTTTGAAAATATTATTAGTATTATTAATAATGTTATTACTATTCTTTTCAGTAGTAACATGGTATGTATATAATAAATTATCAAAATTAAATTATGTAGAATTAGGAAACATAGAAATAAATGAAGGTGTAGCAGAACAACTTAAAGGCTACAGAAACATAGTACTTTTCGGAGTAGACGCAAGAGCTAATACATATGATAATACAAGAAGTGACTGTATTATTATTGCAAGTATAAATGAAGATACAAATGAAGTTAAGCTAACATCTATTTATAGAGATACTTATGTATATATTGAAGGACATGGCTATGATAAAATAACACATGCATATGCATTTGGAGGACCTGAACTTGCAATAAATACTATAAATAAAAATTTTGATTTAGATATTACTGAGTTTGTTGCTGTTAACTTTGATGCTGTTGTTGATATAATAGATGCTGTAGATGGTGTTAATATTGCAATAGAATCAGATGAATTAAAATACATAAATGATTATATTTCAGCAGTTGATTCCCAAATGGGAAAACATACACCAAGAGTTACAAAAACAGGAAACCAAACACTTTCAGGTGTTCAAGCATTAGCATATTCAAGAATTCGTTACACAGCTGGTGGAGACTATAAAAGAACTGAAAGAATGAGAGATGTATTAAATGCATGTTTCAACAAATCTAAAAAAATGAGTGTAGGAAAACTTAATAATTTAGCTGATATTTTATTACCTAAAGTGTATACTAACATAACTTCTAGTGAGATTTTATCTATGATACCAAGCATAGCACAATACAATGTTGTAGCAAGTGTTGGATGGCCTTATGAAGTTAAAGGTATTACTTTAGACAGATGGTATGGTGTTCCTGTTACATTGGAAAGCAATGTTAAAAAATTACATGCTGATTTATTTGGAAATGATGGATATGAGGTTAGTAGTAAGGTTAAGGAATATAGTAATGGTATAATAAAAAAGACTGGATATAAGTAGAAAATGAAAAGCATATAGGAAATTATAAATTTCTTATATGCTTTTGTCATTGTTTAACAGTTTTGTGAAATTTTTGTGACAAGTATTCTATTTAATAAAATTTTATGATATACTATTAACAAGTAAATTGAACTTAGATGAATAAAATTTAAAATATAAGTAACAGTCTAAATGTGGAACATTTACAACGAAATCATAAATAAAAAAGGAGGAAAAGATGAGCGAGTCACAAAAACAAAACATAATTGATGTAGCTAATATAATGCGAAAATTAAACACTATAGAAGCAACAGTTATTAAAGAACTTGCAGAAAAAATGATTGATGCTAAACTTCTAACATTAGCACCAGATGCCATATTGGAAAATATGGATATAACAGAAAAATTAATGTTAATAGAAGAACTTTCTTTAACTGAAGAACAAAGAGAAAAAGAAAGAAAAGAAGCAATATCTTTTGAACAAGCATTAAAGGAAGCGGGGTTGACAATGAATGATATACAAAATTAATATAAAAAAACGTGCCTTGAAATTTATTAGTAAGCAAGATAAAAATCAGCAGGTAAAATTATATAAAGCTATTTATAATTTGCCTGCTGGAGATATTAAAAAAATGCAGAATTATTCTAATACATATAGATTGAGAGTGGGAAAATATAGAGTAATATTTGAATGGATAGAAAATCAAATAATAATTGATGTAACAGATGCAGATAGTAGAGGAGATATTTATAAATTCCATTAATAAAATTTAAAAATCTTAAAAATTTTAAATCGTAATTGCCATTTCGGTAAATTTTTCAAAAATAAATTAAATTTAATAATTATTAAACCAATATGTAATATTCTATAAAAATAAAAATTCTCTGATTATTTCTAAGAATTTATTTATGTAATATGTACATAAATAAAGTTATTCAAAGTGAAACAAAGCAGAATTATAAATTAATTATAATAAATATTTACAAAAATGAAAAAATATGAAATAATAAACCAAAAACAAGTTATACTAATAAAAAAGTGAAAAAGGAGTAAAAATGGAAGGTAAAATTGCGGTGTTAATACCATGTTACAATGAAAGTAAAACAATTGAAAAAGTTGTAAAAGACTATAAGGCAGCTTTACCAGAAGCTGATATTTATGTATATGATAATAATTCAAAAGATGGAACAGATGAAATTGCAAGAAATACAGGGGCGATTGTAAGATATGAAACTAAACAAGGAAAAGGAAATGTAATAAGAACAATGTTTAGAGACATAGATGCAGATTGCTATTTAATGATAGATGGAGATGACACATATCCTGCAGAAAATGCCAGGAAAATGTGTGAATATGTATTAAAGGATAATGTAGATATGGTTATAGGAGATAGATTATCTTCAACATATTTTCAAGAAAATAAAAGACCTTTTCATAATTTAGGAAATAAAATGGTTAGAGGGTTAATAAATAAAATATTCAAGAATAATATAAATGATATTATGACTGGATATAGAGCATTTAGTTATAAATTTGCAAAAACTTTTCCGGTACTATCAAAAGGTTTTGAAATAGAAACAGAAATGTCTATTCATGCAATAGATAAAAATTTTACATTGAAAGAAATTCCAGTGCAATATAGAGATAGACCAGCTGGTAGTGTTTCTAAATTAAATACCTATAAAGATGGAGCAAGAGTTTTAAAAACAATAGCTACATTATTTAAAGAATATAAGCCAAGTTTATTTTTTAATACTATTTCAATATTCTTTTATATAATAGCAATATTATTTGCAATACCTGTATTCTCTGAATATTTTAATACAGGCTTAGTACCTAGATTTCCAACATTAATTGTTGCTTGTATTTCATTGGTTATAGGATTATTACTAAATGTAACAAGCTTAATTTTACAAGTTATAGTTAAGAAACATAGACAATTATTTGAGTTACAATTAAATCAAATTTGTATTTTGAAAAATAAGTAAATGATGGATAAAAGATTGTAATTATAAGTCTTAAAAAATAGAATGATTATATACAAAGGAGGAGAAAAATGAATATTAATAAAGACGTAAATTATAGTATTGATTTTTGGAGTCATATATCTAACAGAGAAGAAAAAGAAAAGTTGGCTAAAAAAATATGCGAAAAAATAAAAGATGGTAATGTGATAGGATTTGGGTCTGGCACTACATCTTTTATTACTGCATGTGAAATTGCAGATAAAATAAAGAAAGAAAACATAAAAATAACAGCAATTCCTACATCATATGAAATAAAAATGCTATGTACTAAATTAAATATTCCAACAGCAAGTTTAATTGAAAAAAAACCAGATTGGTCTTTCGATGGAGCAGATGAAGTTTCACCAAATAACTGGCTAATAAAAGGCAGAGGAGCAGCAATGTTCAAAGAAAAATTGAACATTAAAAATTCTGGAATTGTATATATATTAGTTGACGAGTCAAAATTTGTTAAACAGTTATGTGATAAACATCCGATACCTATTGAATGTTTTCCAGAAGCAATAAATTATATAAAAGAAGAAATTATAAAATTAGGTGGAAAGGATATAGAATTAAGGTTAGCAAAGGGGAAAGATGGTCCTATAATAACTGAAAACGGTAATTTTATATTAGACGTTAAATTTGACAAAGTAACAGAAAATTTAGAATCAAAATTAAAATCAATAGTTGGTGTTATTGAAACTGGATTGTTTATAGGTTATGATAATATTGTTATTGTAAAGTAAAAGGTGATTTTATGAAAAAAATAAGAATAGAATCTATTCTAGAAAATATTATAATTATTTTTCTTATAATTCAGCCTATATTTGATTTAAAAATTTTTTATAATTCAATATCTACATTAATTAGAACAGTAATTATTATAGTATTTTTCTTAATATATTTTATAAAAAGCAATAATAAGAGAAAGTATTTGCTACTAATTTATCCTGTAATTTTAAGCATATATGCAATATTTCATCATATAAATGCAATTAATTTTACCTCATTAGTTCCAGGAAATTTTAATTACTCTTTAGTAAAAGAATTATTGTATTTTATAAAAATGATAGTTCCTATATTATTAATATATGTTTTATTTAAATTAAAAATAACTAATAGCAAAATAGATAAAATAATTCAATTAATAGTATTTATTATGGGATTTAGCATTATTATAACTAATTTATTAGGAATGTCATATGGAAGTTATAGTGATGAAATTATAAAAGCTAATTTTATAAAATGGTTTAATAATAGTGAAAATTATACATATAAAGATTTAGCTTCAAAAGGATTATTTGAATATGGAAATCAAGTAAGTGCAGTATTATTAATGTTTTTACCTTTTATAATTAACAAAAGTATTAAGGAAAAAAATTGGAAAAATTTTGCAATTTTATTAATAAATGTATTTTCTTTAATTTTACTAAGTACAAGGGTTGCAGTTATAGGAATAATGTTAGTATTTGTATATACAATAATTATAATATTATATATGAAAAACAGAAAAAATTTGAAGAACATAAAAATAAAAAATTTTGCAGGATCTATAATTGTAGTAATAATTTACATATCAATATTACCAATTAATCCAATGTTTAATAGAATTTATGAAATGAATAATCAATATGATGAAATTATACAGGTTGATAGCCAAAATATTGTCGATGATGAATCTAATGAGGTGGAAGAGGATGGTGTCTATAATAATAACAATAAAAATAATTCAATAATAGAAAATGTAGGAACCAAAAAAGTATTAGAGCAAAATAATTATTCTAAAAAAGAAGAGCAAATAAAATATATACAAGAAAATTATAAAAGAAAAAATATTCATGAGCAATTTATTTTAAGAAGCTATCCATACCAATATGACACTGAATTTTGGACAACTATATTAAATTTGGATATTTATACTAGAACAAATTATAGATATATAGAAAAACAAATGGTGAAAAGAGTTATTGAAATAAATAATAATAAATATGATAAAATATTTGGAATAACACATACAAGGGTACAAAATATTTTTAACATTGAACAGGATTTTATAGAACAATACTATGCTTTAGGGATATTAGGAAGTATTATAATATTTTTACCGTATTTTTTATTAATAACTATATATGTTTATAAAGTTATTAAAAGTAAATTTAAACTATGCTCAATAGATAATTTATTAAGTATTATAACAATATTTATGATATTTGGAATAGCTTATAATTCTGGCAATTTATTAAACAGCTTGAGTTTTACAATTTATTTTGCAATTTTATATTATAAGTTATATAATGTACAAAAAGATGAAGGAGGAGAAAATGTTTATAAAGAATATTTGTTTAAGTTTAAAAAAATATAAATTTTTGTTATGTCAATTAATAGGAAGAGATTTTAAAGTAAAATATAAAAGATCTATTTTAGGAGTACTTTGGAGTTTGTTATACCCAATATTAACAATGGCAGTAATGGCTTTGGTATTTTCTAATATATTTAAATTTAGTACACCGGGGGTAAATTATTTAGTATATTTACTTACAGGCTTAGTAATGTTTAATTATTTTAATGAAGCTTCAAATTTAGCAATGAGTTCAGTGGTGGCAAACTTTGGATTGATTAATAAAATATACATTCCTAAATATATATTTCCACTTTCAAAGTGTTTATTTGTAGGGATAAATTTTTTACTAACTTTAATTCCTTTATATGCAATTATATTAATAACAGGTACACCACTAAATATATATCATTTATTACTACCATATGCATATATATGTTTATTTATATTTACTTTAGGAATGGGATTAATATTATCATCAGTATCAGTATTTTTAAGAGATATGTTTTATATATATGGAATTGTAATGACAATATGGATGTATTTAACTCCTATTATGTATGATATTAATATGATATCTGTACAGTTTCAACAGTTTTTTAAATTAAACCCATTATATCATTATATTAATTTTGCAAGAAGAATTATTTTATATAATGAAGCACCAACTCCATTTACTTTTGCAATATGTGCAATAACATCACTTTTAACATTACTAATTGGAGTTATAGTATTTAAGAAGACTCAAGATAAATTTATATATTATATATAGTAGTAGGAGGAAATATGATAAAGATTGCAGATGTATCAATGAAATTTAATTTAGGGATAGAAAAAAATTTTTCATTGAAATTGTTTTTTATTAATTTATTTAAACCCAAAAAAAAGGAACCTAAAAAAGAATTTTGGGCTTTGAGAGATATTAATTTTGAAGTTAATAAAGGTGAAGTTATAGGTTTTGTAGGTTGCAATGGAGCAGGAAAATCAACATTGCTAAAAATAGTAGCAGGTGTTATGAAACCAACTAAAGGAACTGTAGAAAGATATGGTACTATATGTCCTATGATAGAATTAGGTGCAGGTTTTGATATGGATTTAACAGCTAGAGAAAACATATATTTAAATGGTGCTATTTTAGGATATTCCAAAGAGTTTATAGAACAAAAATTTGATGAAATAGTTGAATTTTCAGAATTGAGAGATTTTTTAGATGTACCAGTTAGAAATTTTTCTTCTGGAATGGTTACGAGACTAGCTTTTTCTATCGCAACAATAGTTGATCCAGAAATTCTTATAGTAGATGAAATATTATCGGTTGGAGATATTGCTTTCCAACAAAAAAGTGAAAACAAAATGAAAACGATGATAAAAGGTGGAACAACAGTACTTTTTGTTTCACACTCATTAGGACAAATAGAATCATTATGTGATAGAGTTGTATGGCTTGAGAATGGAACAATAAAGAAAATAGGCAATCCTAAAGAAATTTGCCAAGAATATGAAAAGTTTATGATGAGTTAAAGGAGAATTTTAAAAATGAGAAAGATAAAAAAATATTTTAGTAAAGTTATAAATCATTATAAATATCATGGCTTTAAAGGAACAATGAGTGCAATAATATATAAAATTAAAATGAAACTAAATTTAATAAATAAAAAAAGTTGTGTTTCAATACTTGAAAAATATAAGAATTTTAATTTAAATGAAGAAAAAAATAATGAAGATATTTTATATAAAAATGAAAGAAATATATATATTTTTGCGACCGTTCCATATTACGATGTAGGAGGAGGTCAACGTTCTTCACAGTTATCAAAAATATTTAATAAAATGGGATTTTCTATATATTATATTTATGCATATGAATGCAGTGAAACAAATATACCATTAATTTCCATTCCCACAACATATCATAAATTTATTAATAATGTAAATTATGAAGAATTAGAAGATACAGTTAAAGAAAATGATGTATTTATTTTTGAGGCGCCTATTAAATTATTTGATAAATTTTTAGCAATGGCTAAAATGAAAAGAGCAAAAATCATATATGAAAATATAGATAACTGGGAAACTTCATTAGGTTCTATGTTCTTTAATAGAGAAACTTTAATAATGATGCTTAATAATGCAGATATGATAGTTGCTACAGCTCAAAAATTGGTTTCTCAAACAGAAGAATATGTTAAGAAGTACTGTGAACAACCCCAAAAGGTGTATTACTTAGCAAATGCAGTAGATGATGAAATTTTCGAACCTAGAAAAGTATATGATAAACCAGAAGATTTAATAACAGGAGAAAAAACTTTATTGTATTATGGTTCTTTATGGGGAGAATGGTTTGATTGGGATATTATTGAAAAGGTAGCAAATAGTGATGAAAAAATTTCAATTAATTTAATTGGAGATTATTCAGGAATTACTAATATAGTAAATAAAATGCCAAAAAATGTACATTTTTTAGGAATAAAGAAACAAATAGAGTTACCTGCATATTTAAAATATAGTGATTTTGCAATATTACCGTTTAAAGTTGGAAAAATAGGAGACTATGTATCTCCATTAAAAATATTTGAATATATATCAATGAATGTTCCTGTTTTAGCTACAACATTACCAGATATAGAAAATTATCCAAACGTATATACAAGTTGTAATGCAAAAGATTGGCTAAACAAAATTAAAGAAACTAATAAAGAAGAAAAAACCTCAGGTTTAAGAGATGAATTTATATATAATAATAATTGGTATAATAGATGTTCTGTAATGTTAGATGTATTATTTCCAGAAAAAGCTAATAAAATAGATGACAAATTATATGGTAGTGTATCAGTTGTTGTATTAAATTATAATAATAAAAAAGTTATAATGCATTGTATAGATACATTATTAAAATTCAATTCAAGATATAACTATCAAATAGTTGTAGTAGATAACATGAGTACAGATGGGTCTTATGAGATTATGCAAGAAAAATATGGAAATAATATAACATTAGTGAGAAATACAAAAAATGGTTGCTCATCTGGAAGAAATTTAGGAGTAGAGAATTCTACAGGTAAATATATATTATTCTTGGATAGTGATGAATGGATTTTAAATAAATATTGGTTAGATTCATATTTAAATACCATATCAAATAATGAAAGTGTTGGAGCAATAGGTTGGGGAGCTGGATGGTTTAATTCAAAAGGTTTTGCATACAAAGTTGTTGATGCATATGAACATTGTTATATGCCACCAAATTCGATTGCTAGAAAAGATATAGGTTATTTAGCAACTTGTGGATTTATAATTGAAAAAGATTTGTTTAATAAAATAGGGAAATTTGATTTGAATTATGATCCAACTTGTTATGAAGACACAGATTTATCATTGAAAGTAAGAAATGAAGGTAAAGAAATATATTATTCTAAATATTTAGGTGTAGGTCATTTACCACATCAAACAACTAAAAGTGGTACAAGTGCGCACGATAAATTAATAAGAGAAAAAGGAGAATATTTTTTAGAAAAATGGAGTAATATAGACAAAAATTTAATATTTAATTATGTGAAATAAATGTAAAAGATAGAAAGGAATGATTATAAATATGAAAAAATTAAAAATTCCTTCCATTGTACTGTATGCTATTCCTATGTTGATTGTATTTTTATTTATGCTACTTGTATTTTATCCAGGGATTATGTCACCAGACGCTATGGTACAGTGGAATCAAGTACAAACAGGTGAAATAGACAATTGGCATCCAGCCTATGTTACAATTGGGATAGGGCTTTTAACTAAAATTTGGAATATGCCTACTATAGTTATTATAGTACAAATTTTAATTATAGCATTTGTTTTTTCTTATGCACTAGCTAGATTAGAAAAATATTATGGAGTGAAGAGGTGGTTTTTATTTATTATATCTTGTTTATTTTCTATAACACCACTAAACTTTAATCTTGCAGTTAATATGCTTAAAGATACTTTATATGCTATATGGATAGTTTTATTTGTGGCATTTGTAATAGACATAATAAATGATAAAGAATGGATAAAAAATTGGAAACATGCTATTTTATTTACGCTTACTATATTACTAATTACTTTATTTAGACATAATGGAATATTAGTTTCTATATTAGGAATGTTATCCATTATAATAATTTATAGAAAAGAAAAAATGTTTAGAATATGTTTTGCATTTTTTGTGCTATCTTATATTATGATGACAACAGTAGGATTTAAAATATTGCACATTCAGGAAGCAAATTATGCTAATAAATATGCACCTATTACACATTTTTTCGGAAGACTATTAGTTAATGAAAAAGAATTTACAGAAGAAGAAATGAGAACATTAGAAAAGTATGTAAATACAGAACAATTGAAACAAAATTTTTCACAATATAATATGGACTATAGTATTCAAACCCAAAATACGGAAACTTTAAAAGAAAATTCAAGTGAATATGTAAAATTATTTGCAGAAAAAGCATTAGAATATCCTGCGGAACTTATTAAACAATATGTAAAACTAACATCTTTTTTCTACAGTCCATGGCCTTTTAGTGAATCATATGTAGCAGGAATGTTTACAGAAACCGAATTATATATATATGAAGACATATATCCAGAGTTAAAAGAAAATTCAAAACTTCCAGATGTTATAGAAAAAATAAAAGATGTTACAAGAAAGTATCAAAATGGAGCTTTGGGAATATACACAATGAGACCAGCGATATATATGTATGCTAGCATAATTGCTATTATTGTGTTGGTAGTTATTAAGAAAAACAAGAAATTAATATTAATTATATTACCATCTTTATATAATACACTAAGTTTAATACCATCTATGCCAGTACCATCTACAAGATATGTATATATAACATTTTTAACATTTTGGATTTTAGTTCCATGGTGCGTATATGAAATTGTAAAAGTTATAAAGAATAAAAGAAAAAGTCATGGTAGTGAAAATATTAATACCGGGATATAATGAGGTCTTGAATTATGAAAGATAAAATTTCTAAAATTAAAAGTGTATTAAAAAAAGATGGATTATTAAAAACTTTAAAAAAACTTTGGAAATATTTTATAGCTAGATATGGAAGTAAAATTAATATATTTTCAAATATATATTACAAAGTTAATAAGAAAAAATATGAAGATTTAGTTGAAACTATATTAAAAACAAACTATGACAGGATTATAATATGGAGAAGTAATTTTGGGTGGAATGTTCCATTATTTCAAAGACCACAGCATATTGCAAAAAATCTTGCCAAAGAGAATTGTTTAATATTGTATGAAGTAACTACTATGACAGACAAAGTAAAGGATATAAAGAAAATTTATGATAATTTATATTTAGTTAATTTAAAGAATACTGTAATTAAAAGAATAATTATGGAAAAGGTTAAATTATCAAATAAAAATAAATATATTCAATTTTATTCAACAGATTACAATATTACATTAAATGAATTAAAAAATTATATTGCACAAGGATTTAAAATTATATATGAATATATAGATGATATTAGTCCATTAATAGTAGGAACAAGTGAAGTACCTAAAAATACAATTGATAAGTATAATTATATGTTACAAGATAAAGAAAATGTATTTGTAATTGTTACTGCTGATAAATTAGAAGAAGATGTAATAAAAAAAAGAGGTAAAGAAAAATTAGCTTTTTCATGCAATGGTGTTGATTATGAACATTTTAATAATATAGATTATAACTATAAGTTTGATAAAGATTTTAAAGAAATTCTTCAAAACAAAAATCCAATAATTGGATATTATGGGGCTTTAGCAAGTTGGATGGATTATGATTTAATAAATTACCTAGCAAAAAAAAGACCTAATTATAATATAGTTTTCTTTGGAGTAAAATATGATGATTCGTTTGAAAAGTCAAATGTAAATGAATATAAAAATGTTTATTTTCTAGGTAAAAGGAACTATGATGTTTTACAAAATTATGCTAGTAAATTTAATGTTTGCACAATTCCATTTAAAATAAATGATATTACAAAAGCAACATCACCAGTAAAACTATTTGAGTATATGGCTTTAGGAAAACCTATAGTTACAACAGAAATGAATGAATGCAAAAAATATAAATGTGTAAATATTGCTAAAAACAAAGAAGAGTTTGTTAAACTGCTAGATAAATCACTTGAATTAGAAAAAAATCAAGAGTATTTGCAACTTTTAAAGAAAGAAGCAAATGATAATACTTGGGATAAAAAAGCAAAAATAATAGTTGAATTATTACAAAAATATGAATAAAGAGTGGAGGTTCTTATTTTGGAAGAATATTGGAACTATATTAAATGGCTTGGAAAATCTTTATATGAAAAAGAAATACAGTTGTTAGGAAATATAGAAGTTGGTTGTATATTTCATGATGAAGTAAATTATAAAATGCTAAAAAATAATTTAATAATAATAATAGATTGTAATAGTATACAAGAAACAATATATAAAATATATAAATATAAAATGAAAATTGAAGAAAAATACAAAATAGTTGATATATCTATTTTTAAAGGAAATGACACAGAAAATTTTTCTGAAACTTATTTAATTTCTATATATTGTGTTGATAAAAATAAATATGAAGAAAATATGAGTATATACAATGAAGTGTTTAAATGTAATTTAAAAAGACTAAAAACTATTGATAATCAAATAAAAGAGATATTTAAACAAGAAAGTGAAAAAGTTGTAGAAATAAATAATATTCCTCAAAATAATAACAATACTAGCATAAATGATTTATATTGTAAAATGCTAAAATCTATTAACAATAAAAATAAAAATGATTTATCACAATTAAAATCTAACAGAAATAAGAATACTAATGAAAAGTTTCAAGTTAAGAAGAATTATGAATTGATTAGAAACAGATTATTAAAAAAAGCTGATGTAGATTATGTGGATAAACTTTTACAAATAAAAGACAATAAGACAATTAAAGGATATATTAAAAAAGGTAAAAAATTTAAAAAGATAAAAACAAAAAAATATATTGACAAAATTTTTAAAAATAACAGTTCTTCAATAGTTATTATAGACTGTACTGAAGATAAAATCATAAATGAATATATTAAAATTTTTGAAAGTATAAAAAGTACAATTATAGTAATTTCATCAATGGGGCAAATATATCCTGAAAATGTTGTTGTAATGCAATCAATAAGCAAAGCTTTTAAATTAGTAAAAGGTCACAAAGTTATATATATTAATGATAAAAATGATACAATAAATGATGTAGATATATTAAATATTAATGTTAATGAAATAAAAAATGTAACTAAAGAAAATATTATAAATAAAATTCTAGAAAACAAACAAGGTTTATTAGCTTTTTCAAATTTAGATCATATAAATAGTGTAAAAGTACTAACTGGTACATTTTTCAACTTTAATGGTAGCAATTACTATTCTGGAGGTGCAGAAAGATATTTAATTGATTTACATGAAGTTTGCAAACAATTAGGAATGAAATTAAGAATATATCAAAAAGCTAATTTTGAATTTTTTAGATATTATAATGAAATAGAAGTTGTAGGAATTTCAAATAAAAAAGAAGTTTATAATTATGAACATGAACAAAATATGGGAATTTTAGAAAAATATAATTCTATTTCTAAAAACAAAACTAAACTTAATATTTATTCATCCTTTTTGGAATGTTATGGAAATGCAATGTATCCATCAATTGGAGTAAGCCACGGAGTAGCTTGGGATTATAAGAAAAACAAATATAATAAAGAGAGTTTTAAAGATAAAAATTGGATTATAGAAGCAGCAATTTCTTGTGATAAATTGGTGTCTGTAGATACTAATACTGCTAATTGGTTTCAGACAATAGATTATAATTTAGGAAATTCTACAGAAGTAGTTCCAAATTATGTAGATGTAAATGAATTTACTCCAAATGTATATGAAAAAGATAGTTCTAATTTTGTAATATTATATCCAAGAAGATTATATGAAGCTAGAGGTATGTATTTATTATTAAATATTACTGATGATTTATTAAAAAAATATAGTAATATTGAGATACATTTTGTAGGTAAAGGTTTTAAAGAGGATACAGACAAGATACAAGAAAAGATAGATAAATGGGGAAAACAAAGAATAAAAATGTACAATTGTCCTCCTGAAAAGATGTATCAAGTATATAAAAATGCAGACATATCTATAATTCCTACATTATATAGTGAAGGAACAAGTTTATCATGTTTGGAAGCTATGTCAACAGAAAATGCAGTAATAGCAACAAGAGTAGGCGGATTAACAGATTTAATAATAAACAATTATAATGGTAAATTAATTGAACCAAATAAAGAAAGTTTATATTCTGCAATTATTGATTTTATAAATAATCCGGAGTTAATGACAAAATGTAAGAAAAATGCAAGAGAAGTTGCTAAAGAATTTAATAAAAACATATGGATTGAAAAATGGAAGAAGATTATTAAAAGTAACTCTAAAAGGATAGATATGCAAGAAAATATTTATTATAATGTTGTTATGATATATGTTTCAGATAAAAATTTGCAAAATAGTAGAATAAAAGAAATAATATTAGAAAAATTGATGGAAAATAATTTAGTATATATAGTGAATAATAATGTTGATGAAAGAGAAAGTTATGGAAGATTGCAATATATAAAAGAAAGTGAAGATTTATATAGAATTCCAAACCTAGTATTAGTTGACAAATATTATGAAAATAAGGATAATGTAAAAGGAGAATATCTAGAAATTTGAAATAGTAGATTTTTAGATTATATAGGAGAAGAAAATGGAAAAAGAAAAAATATTAGGATTTGATGTTTGTAATTGTAATGAACAAGAATTAATACAAGATATTATGGAAGATTATAACCAAAATAATCAAATTATGATTGCTAACATAAACCCTGAAATTATAATTAATAATTACAAAGATGAAGCATATATACATAATTTAAATGACCAAAAATATCAAATTCCTGATGGAATTGGAACAGTATTAGCATCAAAAATCAATAAAGGTAAAATTAAAAATAGAATTGCAGGAATTGATTTTATGTATAAAATAATAGAAGTAACTATTAAATATAATTCTAAAATTTTTTTATATGGTGCTAAGCCAGGTATTGTAGAAGCGGCTAAAAAAGAATTAGAAAATGACTTTAATAATATAAATATTGTAGGAACTTGTAATGGCTATGTAGATGAAGAAGTAGCAATTCAAATGATAAATAACAGTAATCCAGATATAGTGTTTGTTGGCTTAGGAAGTCCTAAACAAGAAAACTTTATTATTTCAAATATGGACAAACTAAGTAGCGTAAAAATTTTTATGCCAGTTGGAGGAAGTTTTGATGTTGTTAGTAAAACATTAAAAAGAGCTCCAAATTGGATTATAAAGATGAATTTAGAGTGGTTATATAGATTACTAAGGCAACCCAAGAGAATATTTAGACAATTAAAATTGATTACATTTATGAAATGTGTTATATTAGAAAAAATAAAAGAAAAAGGAGAGAGTAAAAAATGCCAAAAATCAAAGTAATGACAGTATTTGGTACAAGACCAGAAGCTATAAAAATGGCTCCATTAGTAAAAGAATTAAAATCAAGAAAGGAAATTGAATGTATAGTATGTGTAACTGCACAACATAGACAAATGTTAGATCAAGTACTAAATACATTTGAAATAACACCAGATTATGATTTGAATATTATGCAACAAGGGCAAACTCTATCAGATATAACATCAAAAGCACTAAAAGGATTAGAAGAGGTTATAAAAGAGGTACAACCTGATATTGTTTTAGTACATGGTGATACAACTACAACTTTTGCAGGTGCATTAGCATCTTATTATTGTCAAGTTGATGTAGGACATGTTGAAGCAGGACTAAGAACATGGAATAAATATTCACCATTTCCAGAAGAGATGAATAGACAAATGGTAGGAGTAATTGCAGATATGCATTTTGCACCAACAGAAAATAGTAAAAATAGTTTACTAAAAGAAGGCAAAAAAGCTGAAAATATATTCGTAACAGGTAATACAGCAATCGATGCTTTAGCAACTACAGTAAATAAAGAATATTCAAATGAAATTTTTGATTGGGTAGGAAATAACAGATTAATTCTTATAACAGCACATAGAAGAGAAAATCTTGGAGAACCAATGAGAGGAATGTTTAAAGCAATAAAAAGAATTTTAGATGAATTTGATGATGTAAAAGCTATATATCCTGTTCATTTAAATCCAAAAGTAAGAAATGTTGCTAATGAAGTATTAGGTGATGATGAAAATATCAAATTAATAGATCCACTAGAAGTAATAGATTTTCATAATTTTCTAGCTAAATCATATTTAATATTAACAGATAGTGGTGGAATTCAAGAAGAAGCACCTTCACTTGGAAAACCTGTTTTAGTGCTTAGAGATACAACAGAAAGACCTGAAGGAATTGATGCTGGCACATTGAAACTTGCAGGTACTGATGAAGAAACTATTTATAGAATGACTAAAGAATTGTTAGAAAACAAAGAAGAATATATGAAAATGAGTAAAGCTTCAAATCCTTATGGAGATGGAAAAGCAAGTAAAAGAATTGCAGATGCAATTATAAAAAGATATTTAAATAAGTAAATTTAAAGAGAGGTAAAGTTTATGTGGGGAGACATATCAATAGCGTTCCTACTAGCATTTATAACAGCATTTGTAGTAACACCATACACAATAAGGCTAGCAAATAAAGTAGGTGCAATAGACATACCAGAGAAAAGAAGAATAAATGAAGAACCAACACCACGTTTAGGTGGTATTGCAGTAATAATTGGATTTCTTGTATCATGCATATATTTACTAACAATAATGACACTAGAAAAAACATTCAATCCATTTGGAGAAGAACAATATTTTCATAAATTAATAGGACTATTATTAGGAATAATAATTCTTGCAATATTTTGCTATATAGATGATGTAAAAGGTCTTCCTGCTCTAGTAAAATTACTAGGACAAACTATAGCAGCAGTAGTGGTAGTTTCCTTTGGAACTAAAATAGATAATCTTACAATACCATTTCTAGAACATACATTAGATATAAACAATAGTATATATATCTATATTTTATCAGTAGGTTGGATAATAGGTATAACAAATGCAATAAACTTAATAGATGGTTTAGATGGCTTATCATCTGGAATAACATTAATATCATGCTTTTCACTAATAATAGTGTTTACAATGAACGAATCTCCAATTATTGCAATAATACTAATAACAGCTTTAGCAGGAGCAATTGTTGGATTTTTACCTTACAATTTCAATCCAGCTAAAACATTCATAGGTGATACAGGAGCACAATTCCTAGGCTTTTCACTAGCTGTAATATCAATATTAGGAACAGCCAAAACATATACATTATTAGTTTTAATTTCGCCTCTAATAATATTAGCTCTTCCAATATGTGATACATTATTTGCAATAATCAGAAGAATAATAAAAGGTCATTCAATAAAAGCGATATTTGCACCAGATACTGGTCATTTACATCATAAATTAATGAAAATAGGATATACACAAAAACAAGCAGTATTAATACTTTACGGAATTAGTGCATGCTTAGGTATGTTTGCAATTATTCTTTTGGAAAGTGGAATTTGGAAAGCACTTTCTTTTGCATTAATGGTTATCGCTATAATAGCTGTAGGTTACAAAGATTTTTTCAAAGTTAAAGTAAATAAGACTGAAAGAAGTAAAAACAATATGAACAATACAAATAAATAGAATAAACATTACATTTACATGAAAGGGAGGGACATAAAGCAATGCAAGAAGATAGGTTAATGAAACCGGGTCTTGAAAATTTTAATGAACAAAATTTAGAAAATTCATTAAGACCTCAACTATTAAATGAATATATAGGTCAAAGCAAAGTAAAAGAAAATATGAAAATATATATAGAAGCAGCTAAAAAGAGAAATGAAGCCTTAGACCATGTTCTACTATATGGCCCTCCAGGACTTGGAAAAACTACACTTGCTAATATAATAGCAAATGAAATGAATTCAAATATAAAAGTTACATCAGGTCCAGCTATAGAAAAGGCAGGAGATTTAGCAGCATTACTTACAAATTTACATGAATCAGATGTATTATTTATAGATGAAATACATAGATTAAATAAAAATGTCGAAGAAATATTATATCCAGCATTAGAAGATTTTAGTTTAGATATTATAATTGGAAAAGGCCCAACTGCAAAATCAATTAGAATTAATTTACCTAAATTTACACTAATAGGAGCAACAACAAAAGCTGGAACATTATCAACTCCATTACGAGATAGATTTGGAATTGTTGATAGACTAGAACTGTACACTACAGATGATCTTGCTATTATAGTAAAGCGTTCAGCCAAAATATTAGATATAGAAATAGATGATGAATCAGCACAAGAGATAGCAAGACGTTCAAGAGGAACACCAAGAATTGCAAACAGATTATTAAAAAGAGTAAGAGATTATGCAGCAGTTTTAGGAGATGGAAACATAGAAATCAAAGTAACCAAAACAGCTCTAAATCGTCTTGAAATAGATGAAATGGGACTAGATGAAATTGATAGAAAATTGTTAGATGTGATGATTACAAAATATGCTGGAAGACCAGTAGGAATAGACACATTAGCAACAACAATTGGAGAAGAAGTTGAAACATTAGAAGATGTATATGAACCATATTTAATTCAAATAGGTTTTATTGCTAGAACAGTAAGAGGAAGAATACCTTTACCAGCTGCGTATGAGCATTTGGGGTATGCTAAAGAGAACGGAACTTTTTGAGAAAAATTGCCAAAAGAAACAGAACTTTTTGAAAAAAAGTTCTGTTCCTTCTGGCAACTTCTAGTAAATTTTTCTAAATTCAATTTCATTTATAGTAACAAACTCAATTAGTTTTTCTACATATTTTTTAAAATCCTCATCACTTAGTTGTTTAACTTCATTAATTATATTTTGCACATATTTACTTGAACTGAATTCAGGATATATTCTTCCATTTCTTTTAAAAGATTCTAAATGAAAAATTATATCTTTATTTCTTTTATCATCTGGAAATATTTTCATTACTGCTAGAAAAAGTATTTCTTTCATTTCTTTTTTTATTTTAAAAGTATTTATTTCATTAATAATTTCTAAACAATTTTTACTTTTAGAAATTCCTGGTTGTATTTTCCCTGCAAAAATAACTTTTCTATCCATTTTTGCCCTCCTAATTATTTATATACTATATATTTCATTATAGCATTTGAGGTTGAAAAAGTAAATAGTTTTGTAAAATTATGTAACCATACTCACTATTACATACTGTACGCAACTTGAGAATAATCTCGTAATACAATATCCATTTTGTAATTACATAATACTAACTTTTTGATGAAAAATTGTAAAAGCAATAAATGTTATTAACAATATATTCTAAAATCAATATCAGGAAAAATACAATCACGTTCTTCAATAACACTTAAAAAATTCTCATCAATATCAATGCCATTAACAAGCTCATTATAAAACCTATTAAATCTACCAACATGATCTTTAATTCTTTTTTTGGCATAGTCTACCATAGTTCCGTTAGTAATAATAAAAAGCCAATCACTACTTTGTGCAAGCAACACTTCACGTGCACATTGATTTAAAACACGAAGTTTTAAAGGATTTGTTTCACTGTAAAATGTATGAGCAAGTTCAACCATTTTTTCACCAATATGATGCAAATGTCTATGAACATAATCATTTGAACCATTAAGCCAAACTTCACTATAACCATTTGCACCCCAACTAGAACGGCAAGGTGTACATTCTTGCATAATAGGGTATTTTTCAATATATTCACTAGGCGTAATTAACTCAAAATTTGATTTATTATAATAAATTTTCTTAAACAAAATATATAACCAATAAGGACCTTCATACCACCAATGCCCATATAGTTC
>OIYV01000644.1_pt1 | contig 19315 bp, 15 predicted proteins | sample 1588251 | NCBI WGS metagenome assembly OIYV01 (sample SAMN03283282) | human gut metagenome | biome: human-associated habitat; material: feces | host: Homo sapiens | place: Peru | collected 2012
GGAATCAAAAATCAGTGTTCTAAAAGAACAATGGAATAAAGAAAAGGCTACAATTCAAGGTGAAGCTTCTATCAAGGAAGAAATTGAACAAGTTAAACTTGAAATTGAAAAAGCAGAAAGAAATACAGACTTACAAAAAGCTGCAGAATTAAAATATGGCAAATTAATGGAATTGCAAAAGAAACTTGAAGATATTCAAGGTACAGATAGAAAAGACAATCAATTACTTAAAGAAGAAATTGATGGCGATGACATTGCAGAAGTTGTAAGTAAATGGACAGGTGTTCCTGTTTCTAAACTGGTTGAAAGTGAAATGAAGAAATTGATTTCAATGGAAGATGTTCTTCATAAACGTTTAATTGGTCAAGATGAAGCTGTAAATACCGTTTCAGATGCAATCCGTCGTGCTCGTTCAGGTTTGAAAGATCCAAAACGTCCGATTGGTACCTTCATTTTCTTAGGTCCGACTGGTGTAGGTAAAACCGAACTTGCAAAATCATTGGCTGATTTTATGTTCAATGATGAAGATGCAATTGTAAGAATTGATATGTCTGAATATATGGAAAAACACAACGTTGCAAGATTAGTTGGTGCTCCTCCGGGATACGTTGGTTATGATGAAGGCGGTCAATTAACAGAAGCTGTTCGTAGAAAACCATATTCAGTTGTATTGTTTGATGAAATCGAAAAGGCTCATCCGGATGTATTCAACTTGATGTTACAAATATTTGATGACGGTCGTTTGACAGATTCAAAAGGTAGAACTGTTGATTTCAAAAATACGCTTATCATTATGACAAGCAACATTGGTAGCGAAGTTATTTTGGAAGATTCTATAAATGGCGATTTCAGCGATACAAAAGAAAAGGTTATGAATATCTTAAAAGAACGTTTCAAGCCGGAATTCTTAAACCGTGTTGATGAAACAATATTCTTCAAAGGCTTAACTCTTGACAATTTGAAACAAATCGTAGATATTCAAATGGAATCTCTAGGTAAACGACTAGGAGAACAAGAAATTAACCTTGAAGTTACGCCGGATGCAAAAGAATTGCTTGCAACACAAGGCTATAACCCAATCTACGGTGCAAGACCATTGAAACGTACAATTAGACAAATGGTTGAAAACCCATTGGCTAAATTAATCTTGGCACAAAAATTTATCAAAGGTGATACTTTGGTAATTGATGCTGAAAATGATGAAATTAAATTTAAAAGAAAAGCAAAAGCATAAAAAAAAATAAGTAATTTGAAGAGGCGCTGATTGTATAACTACAATCAGCGCCTTTTTATATATTTGATAAAGATAAAATAAAGACCATTATAACAGCCGTTATAACAGTCCTTAAAATTATTCTTATCTGGTTATAGGGTACTAAGAGAAGTCCTAAAGAAGTGACATTTCTATTAGGGCTTCACCCTATACTAATATTATAAACTATTTTTTATTTTTTTCAAGTGTGCTAAAATTATTCAAAAAGGAGAATGTTATGACAGATAAAGCGCTTTTTGATCCGGGGTTTACAAGAGATTTAATCCCTTTATCGCTTGATACAAAATATTTTTATGATGAACTCAATATGATTAAAAATTTCAATATTAAAAAATCAGAGTTTAGAATTGCATTGCCAAAATTGGCTCAACTTACAGAAAGACATATAGGTTTTTATGTTGGTTGTATGCTTTGGGGCGCTTATTTAAAAACTTTGGATTCTGAAAAAATTATAAATAATCCGTTTTTAGGCAAAGAATACGAAGAAGAGCCTGCATTGAGTGAAATTAATTTTATATTTGATTTCGTAAAAAAATTAGATAAAGATTCAAAATATTATCTTGGGAAACCGTATAATTTTGATTCTAAAAAATTAGAAATTTTGGAATTGTATAAAGAATTTATCAGAAAAAATGAAAGTTTTGTAAATACCGATACAGTCGATAAAATAGAACTTGTAGGCAAGTTGGAAACAATGCCAAAAGAAGAAATTTTAGAAATAGAAACGAAAATTCAAGATGTAATTCATACAGGTAAATTAGAGGAATTGCTGGAATTTTGTGATAAAATATAAGGAACAAAGTGTTTAGGATTTTATAGATTTAAGAAAGGAATAAAATGCACCAAGAAGAATTTATTGCAGTTGCTTTAGGTGAAAAGAAAGCAGACTTAGTAATTAAAAACGCACAAATTGTAAATGTCTTAACCGAAGAAATTTATGAAAGCGATGTAGCAATTACAAATGGTAGAGTTGCAGGTGTTGCAAAAGGTTATCAAGGCGAAAAAGAAATTGACTTAAAAGGTGCATTCTTAACTCCGGGCTTTATCGACGGACACGTTCACATTGAAAGTTCAATGATGTTACCTCACAGATTTGCTCAAGCAGTAGTTCCTGCAGGTACAACAACAGTTGTGACAGATCCTCACGAAATTTCAAACGTTTTAGGTTTGCACGGTATCAGTTTTATGAGAGAAGCTTCTAAAAACTTACCATTAAGAGTTTACACAATGCTTCCATCTTGCGTTCCTGCAACTTCTTTTGAAACTTCAGGTTTTGAATTAAATGCTTATGACTTGTCCTTATTGATGGATAAAGATTGGGTTTTAGGTTTAGCTGAAATGATGAACTTCCCAGGGGTTTTGATGAGAGATAAAGAGGTTATGGCTAAAATTGATTTGGCTTTACAATATAAAAAACGTGTAGACGGTCACGCTCCACAAGTTTCAGGCAAAGACCTTTGTGCTTATATTGCAAGTGGTGTAACATCAGACCATGAATGTACAGATCCTGAACAAGCTCTTGAAAAATTAAGACAAGGTATGTACATAATGGTTCGAGAAGGTACTGCGGCAAAAGATTTAGATGCATTAATGCCAATTCTAAAACACAACAATAATCGTAAGATTTTATTCGTAACAGATGATAGACATCCGGAAGATTTGCGTGTTCACATTGGCGGAATGGTTCAAAGAGCTGTAGAAAATGATGTTAACCCTATTAAAGCAATTCAAATGGCAAGTTTAAATACTGCAGAATACTTTAAAATTCAAGACTTAGGTGCTATTGCCCCTGGGTATAAAGCAGATTTCAACGTATTTGCATCAATGAAAGATTTTACAAAACCGATTATGGTGTTCCAAAATGGTGAAGTCGTTGCTGAAAACGGTAATTTGGTAGCTTCATTAGAAAAAGTTAACGTTCCGTCAACAAGAGGTTCTGTAAACGTAGGTTGGTTGGAAGAAGATAGTTTACATATTCCAGCAAAAGGTAGCAAGGTTAACGCTATTGAAATTATCCCTCATCAATTAATTACAAAACAAACTGTTGTAGATGTAAAAGTTGAAGATGGTTTGGCAAAAGCAAACTTGGATGATGATGTACTAAAAATTTGTGTTGTAGAACGTCATAGAGCAAGCGGAAATATTGGTAAAGGCTTTGTAAAAGGTTTTGGCATTAAAGAAGGTGCTATTGCCTCAACTGTTGCTCACGATTCTCATAACATGATTATCATCGGTACAAATGACGAAGATATGCTTTTGGCTCAAAAAGAACTTGTTAAATCTCAAGGTGGTAAGGTCGTAGTTAGAAACGGTGAAATTTTGGCTAAATTACCTCTTCCTGTTGCAGGTTTGATGTCTTATGAAGATATTGAATTTGTTACAGAAAAATCAGAAGCTTTAAACAAGGCTGCAAAAGAAATCGGTTGTGTTGTTGATGATCCGTTTATGACAATGGGCTTCCTATCATTACCTGTAATTCCTCAATTGAAAATTACTGACAAAGGTATTTTCTCAACTGATATCTTTAACTTTATAGATATTTTTGAAACAGAACCTGCAAAAGTTTAGTTTTAGAAAATAAATTCTTAAAAAAGGCGGTCGATGAAATTTTTTATCGACCGCCTTCTATTATTGTATTAATTAGCGGTAAAAATAATACAAAAAACTCTAAAATTGTGATAAATATTGAACAAATTGTTGTTGATATTCAAAATGATAAAGATAGGATAGAAAAATAAGATTAAAGAGGTTTTACAGTTTTGTAAAACCTCTTTCTTTACAACATGTAACAAATCGTCAAAAACATGGCAATTATTATTTTTAGGGTTTTTTATAAAGACAAGTTAGTGTAAGAAATAGGAAATATTGTGATTAATTTAAGTGCATTAAGTGCAATTAAATCAAGTAATAATATTCAGAAAGTGAATTCTGACAACAGTTTTCGCTACTCGACTATTGTTCAAAAGCCGGATACTTTTGAACGTACTTGCCCTGTTAATTTTACCGGCGGTTCAAATAAATCAAAACAGTATGAAAAAACGACAGAAACACTTAAAACTATTGGACAAAATGCTCAATTATCTTTAGATGGTCATTTGGCATCTGAAGGTTGGGCAGGTAAAGTTGCGGATAGTGTAAGTGTTTTATGGAATTCAAAAAATAGAGCCGTTTTGGTTCAAAAGGATATTGACACTTACAATCAACAAATTGATGATTTGAAAAAGTCAATTAAAGATAAGAAATTCCCTGAAAAGTTTCAAGAAATATTTGGTGTTGAATACAAAAATAGTAACATCACAAAATACAATAAAAAAGTTAAGCAGTTTAAATTAGCGGTTACAACTCAGGCTATGTCTGATATTGTGTCGAAGAAGTTATCTGAAGATTTAACTGTATTTAAAGAAAATAACGGTAAACTTCAAGATAAAGTTGAGAAAAAAATAAACTATTATGCAATGACAGGCTCTGTTCCATATTTGTATCATACAACTCCAAAAGAACAAATTTTTGAAAATATGGAAAAATCGTTAGTATCAATTATTGGTTCAAAAGAAACTTTAGACAACACTTTAAAGGCTTCAGGTATGGATACTGAAAAGATGTCTATGGAAGAAAAATATAGTGCTTATGGAGTCATGGCAGAATTTTTAGATGAAACGATGAAAACAACTGCAAAAAATGTTCGTGATGGAAAAACTTTGCATGAATTGCAAAAAGAATATGATGACTCTTATGAACATGCTTATGGTCATACAAATGACATTCAAGAAAGAGTTGATAAATACAATCGTTCTCAAGAAATTGGTGCAGCAGCAGTAAAAGGTGCGACTCGTTCTGTATTGTCGGCTTTGACATTATTGGTTGCTCCTGAAATGGGATTTGCACAAATTGTAGCAAAATCTGCGACAACAATGGGTATCAAAATTTTAGTAGACGGTTCTGATAAATTAAGTAGCGATAAAGAGGATGCATTAGATAGCAAAAACTTTAAAAAACTTGTACACTCAGCATCAATAAGTGGTGCAGAAAAACTTGCATCAGGAGTTTTAGGCTCTGTAGTTCCTGCCTTTGACACTGGTTACGAGTTCTTAGACCAGATTTTAGAACAAGGCAAAGACGTTGCATCTGATACAATCTTAGGTTTGACTTCTGAAAAATTGAAAAAAGGAAATTGGGCAACAAATCAAATTATTCCAAGAATGTTAATTTCGTTTGTATTCAAAAATATTAGCCCTAATGATGATGTAATCAAAGAAATTTTGAGTGCAACAAAAGGTAGTGTAAATCAGGCTATGAAATATTCTACTCGTGAACGTGATGCTGTAAAATCGTTTATGGAAGGCACAAAACAAGCATTGTCAAAGGTTGAAGTAAAAGATACGAAATCATTAGAAGAATTAAAAAAATTGTCAAATGAAGATCCAAAAGAATTTTTGAAAATTATGACTTCAGCATTGCAACAAGTTGTAGATGAAAAAAATCGTGAAATGGATTAAAATAAAATTATGGAATTAGGGAAATAGAAGGAAATTAGAAAAATGATTAATGCAGTAAATGCAACAACACCGACAAACAACATAAGTTATGTATCAAAACCAAACACAATAGCATTAAGACCACATCACTTTTTATGTTTGCCAGGGTATAAGGGATATAATTATAATCAGGCACAAGTAAACAGTTGGGATATAATTTCAAAACAACTGAAGGATAACCCCGATACAGATATTTTGATTAAAAGCGGCAAAGATGATTTGTGCAAAAAATGTCCAAATGACGGTTCAGGCACTGCAATTTGCAAAGATGATTCAGTAAATAAATTGGATGAAAAGGTTAAATTTTTAATAGGAATAGAAACCGGTAAGACATACAAGTTCAGTGAAATAATGAAACGTATGAAATGGGTTATGACACCGGAAGTTCATAAAGAATTATGTTCAGATTGTTGTTGGTGGCGAAAAGGCTTATGTCGTGATACCTTTGCAGAAAATAGTACATCACCATTGTTGAGCGTAACTTCAAAAGGAAAAATTAATACAAACGGTATAAAATATATATCTCCAACAACAAAAGTCGCATAATTTTAATCTTTAATAATGATATAAAAAATTATTTTTGATATAGAATAAAATTATGGCGAAAAAGATTTTATTAATTTATCCACCATCCCCAGTTATGAATAGAGAGGACCGTTGTCAACAACCGACAAAGGACTTGCTTGTCATACCTCCATTGCCTCCGACAGATTTGATGTACTTAGCTTCAATTGCAGAGCAACAAGGGCTTGAGGCAATGATTAGAGATTACAGCTTAGGTGGTAATTTTGAAGAAGATTTAAAAGAATTCAAACCAGATTATTTGTTATTGAATGTTGCAACTCCAACGTTACAAAGTGATTTGGATTGTCTAAAGATTGCAAAAAAGATTTGTCCTAAAATTATAACTATTGCAAAAGGGGCTGTCTTTTTAACTTTTAATTCAGAAATTTTATTAAAAAATAAAGCTTTAACATATATTATTTCAGGCGAAGCCGAAGAAACTTTAAAAGAACTTTTAAGTGGTGATGTTGAAATTAATGATATTTTGGGCTTATGGCATAGAGATGGTTTAGTTGCAAAGTTTAATGGTGTTAGACCTTTTATTCAAAATTTGGATGAATTACCATTCCCTGCTCGCCATTTAATAGATAATAATATTTACAGAAGACCTGATAATAACAATGTTCAGGCAGTAATCAAAGTTTCCAGAGGCTGTCCGCATTATTGCTTTTTCTGCTTGGCAACTCCTACAAGCGGAAGTAAGGTTAGAATGCGTTCTCCTGAAAATATAATTGCAGAAATTCGTGAATGTATAACAAAATATAACATCAAAAACTTTATCTTCTGGTCAGATATATTTAATCAAGATCGAGAATGGACTATGAATTTATGCAAAAAAATTATTGATAGTGGGCTTAAATTCACTTGGTCTGCAAATACAAGGGCTGATACCGCAGATGAAAGAATGGCAAAATATATGCATAAAGCCGGCTGTAGACTTGTAAGTATTGGTGTTGAAAGCGGTTCTCAATATATTTTGGATAAAATTGGAAAAGGAACTACAATCAACGAAATTAGAGATACGGTTAAAGCTTTCAAAAAGGCTAAAATAAAAGTTTATAACTATTTTGTTATAGGTTTACCTTGGGATGATGAAGATACTATAAATGAAACTATTAATTTTGCAATTGAATTAGATAGTGATTTTGTAAGTTTCTATACTGCAACTCCACTTCCTGCAACTCGTTTTTACCATTATGTTAAGAATGAATTACACGAAGAGATAGAAAGTTTTGAAAATTCTTATTACGAACCTTGTATAAGTACATATTCGTTGTCAAAAGAACGAATCTTAGAACTTCATAAAAGAGCTGTTAAAGCATTTTATTTAAGACCTCTGTATATCTTGAAAATGCTTGTTAAAATACGCTCTTTTTACGAAATTAAAAGCTATTTTATGGCCGGAATGAAAATTCTTTTGAGTAAGTAATTATTTTATAATTTTTAATTTTATAAGAATAAATGTTATAAAATCACATATTGCCAAAGTAAATAATATTAATAATATAATCCATATAATTATTATTGCAGATTTATATAGCAGCATATTGCCTGAATTTTCAGCATATCTTGCAGTATATTTTAATGTATTTTTTACAACAGGAAACCAAAGAGCCAAAATAAATGTTAGTATAACCATTTTGTCCACATGTGGCTTTACAAATTTATCTATAATAGGTTTTAAAAATTTATTTTTGTATTTTATTTTTAGCTTGTAATATTTTGTAGACATTTTAATTGCTTGATACAGATTTTCTTTATACAAAGCATAGTCAGGATTTAATTCTATTGCTTTAATAAAATATTTTTTAGCACTTTCAGGTTCACCATTTTGTAACAAAAAAGTTCCGTAATTGTTTAGTGTTGTTTCATCTTCACTATCAAGTTTAAGTGCTATTTGATATTCTTCGTTTGCTTCTTGAGTTTTTTCTAAACCGCATAGGATATCTGCGTAAAGCCTATGATAATCCACTGTCTTGCGATACTGAGTAACTAAACTTTTTGCAATTGGTTCTGCTTGATCATAATCTCGTTCTTTATGTGTTAAATAATCAGCCCAATAATATTTTGCTATTGGATTTTCAGGATTAATCTCAATAGATTTTTTATAACACTCTTCAGTCTTCTTTAATTTACCCAACATTTCATAACAAAAGCCTAATTCGGCATAAGCCAAACCGGTATAAATATTGTTTACTTCAAGTGCTTTTTCAAAATATGGAATAGCTTTTTTATATTCAAGATTCTCTCTATAATTACAACCTATCATAATATAGGCATAATCACATTCAGGATAAAGATTAACAATATCAAAAAACTTATTAAGGCCTTCTTCTCCGGTTAAATTAAGAGCATCTTCAACTAGCTTATCACACTCTTCGTTATAGATTATTTCTTGTGATTGCTCGATGTTCTCATTTTTTGCCATAAATTATTTCTTTCTTTGTTTTTTAGACTTTGGTGCGTTCTTTTTACCAAATTGTTGAGGAGCTTGTGAGAAGGATGTTTGAATACGTTTTACGCTGATTACATCAGGCAGCGATTGCAAACTTGTAATAACTTTTCTCAATGTTGTTATGTTATCAAGCTCAATGCCAAGTTCTACAATACCTATATTATTTTGTTTTGATTTTACGTTCGCATAATTGATATTAGTGTTGTTGTCAGAAACTGCAGCAATAATATCCTTTAACATACCTTGTTTATCTTGAGTTTCAACCCTAATCGTTGTGCTATAACTCTTATTAACAGGATTGTTTGCCCATTGAATATCTAATAATCTTTCCGGTTCAACATCTTCAAGTGTTTTACAATCTAATCTGTGGATTGAAACCCCTTTAGAACGGGTTACAACACCTACAATAGGTTCCCCCGGAATTGGTGAACAACATCTTGCAAAAGAATATAATAAACCGTCTAAACCAACAATATCTTTTGCTGTATTTTTTTTCTTTGGTTCAACGTAAGTTCTTTTATTTTCTTCAGGTTTTTTAATTCTGTTTACAATTTTGTTTACGGTTGTTTCACCATAACCAAGAGCTGCAAACAAATCTTCCATTGATTGGTAGTTCATTTGCTTTGCAACTTCTTCAAACGAACCGTTTTTAACGTATTCATCAAATACAGCTTTTGTTAGTTCGTGTTCAAGGTTAGTTTTTCCAAGTTCGACATGAGCCTCACGGTTATTCTTTTTGAACCATTGACGAATTTTTTGACCGGCTTGTTTTGTTACAACAAAGTTTAGCCAATCTAATCTTGGCGCAGGTTGTTTTGATGTTAAAATTTCAACGATATCACCGTTTTTTAACTTTGTATCAAGCGGAACAATACGACCGTTTACTAAAGCCCCAATTGTTTTGTGTCCTACGTCAGAGTGAATACGGTATGCAAAGTCAACGGGTGTTGCTTTTTTAGGTAAATCAAATACATCTCCGTTTGGAGTGAATGCAAATACCTGGTCAGAGAAGATGTCTAATTTTACTGAATTTACGTAGTCTTCAGCATTTGTCATATCTTGGTTGTATTCAACCATTTTTCTCATCCAAGAGAATTGCATATCAGCTGCATTGTCAGCCTTTTGAGAACCTTTTTCTTTGTATCTCCAGTGTGCAGCAACCCCATATTCGGCAATTTCATGCATCTTGTGTGTTCTGATTTGAACTTCTAATGGACGCATTTTAGGACCAATTACAGAAGTGTGTAATGATTGGTATAAGTTGCCTTTAGGCATTGCAATGTAATCTTTAAAACGCCCAGGTATAGGTTTGAACTGAGAGTGAATTAACCCTAAAACCTCATAACATTCTTTTTCGCTATCAACGATTACACGAACGGCTGTAATGTCGTATAAATCGTGGAAAGAGATGTTTAGACGTTTCATTTTGCTGTAAATACTATAATAGTGTTTTGCACGTCCCGTAATTTGAGCATTGATACCGTTTGCCTTAACATCTTTGGCAATCTTATCCATTAAAACTTTTACTGTAGCTTCTCTTTCATCTTTTGTTTGCGAAACTAATTGTACAATTTCAAAATATTGATCAGGATGTAGATATCTTAATGATAAATCTTCTAATTCGGCTTTGATTTTACCGATACCTAAACGGTTTGCAAGCGGAGCAAATACGTCTAATGTTTCTTGAGCGATTCTTTTTTGCTTTTCAGGTCGCATAAAGTTTAGTGTTCGCATATTATGCAATCTGTCTGCAAGTTTTAAAAATATAATTCTAATATCACTTGCCATTGCAATAAACATTCGACGGAAATTTTCAGCTTGACGCTCTTCTTTTGATTGGAAGTGATATTTACCAAGTTTTGTAACCCCTTGAACAAGAGTTAAAACATCTTCACCGAATTCCTTTTCAATAGTTTCAGGTTGAGTGTCTGTATCCTCCAAAATATCGTGCAAAAAAGCTGCAATTACGGTATCTGTATCCGCTTTTAAATTAATCAAAATTTTCGCAACTTCAACAGGGTGAATAATATATGGCTCTTCTGAAACTCTAAATTGTCCTTCGTGCAAATGTCTTGCAAAAAGAAAGGCTTTTTCAATTCTATCTTGGTCGTCTTTAGGACGTTCCGCTATCATTTTTTTTACGTCATCAAATAATGACAATGTATCAATATCGCTCATGGTATAATTATTTTACTAGTATTTTTTTATTTTTACAAGAGGTAATTTTTTATGGCAGAAAATTTAATAATCAAACTTAAAATTTCACCTAACGCAAGTAAAAATGAAATTATAAAAACGGATGAAATGGTTAAAGTAAAAGTTACGGCTCAACCAATTGAAAACAAGGCAAATAAAGCTTTGGTTGAATTTTTATCTAAAAATTTTAAGGTTCCAAAATCAAGCATTGAAATCGTAAAGGGCGAAACTTCAAAAGAAAAAACGATTTTATTCAAAAATATTTCATCCGATAAGATGGTAGAAATTAAATCAGTTTTGTCATAGAATTTAGTTAAAAGAGGCATTTTTAAGGATATAATATGCAAAAACGTTGGTATGATTTAGATCCAACCGTAAGTTTAGCGGTAAGCTTGATGAAGAGTGCAGACTTGGACTCTCAAGTTAAATGTGCTGAGTATATTATCTCTAAAGCTAAAAATTACGGTATTAAACAGGCTGTTTTAGATACCGCAATTACGATTATTATGCGCCGTTGGTATGACAAAGACAAACGTATTCAAGAGGCTTTTGATTATTTTAAATCTGCACCAATAGATTTGCAAAGAGAGATTGCTCTTGAACTTATTGCTGTTTTGCAAGTTTGTTAACGACTTTCAATTGACAAGTTCATAAATTCAATGTCATCATAATCTATGTAAGCACTCTGCATCATGTTTCGACCGGTTTTTATTGTGATTTCATTTTGCTGATTTACTCTTATAAGCCCATATGGAATTTTAAAACGTTGTCCGTCGCCGTTTAATTGAATTTCGGCAATTTTAGTTCCATTGAAATAAATTTCAGGAGGACTTGCGTAAGCGAATGCAATGCTATTTTGTCCTACCGATTGAGCCATTTTTGTATCAATGCCAATAATAGAACCGATTACAAGGTAAGTGTTGTTGTTTGCTTCTTTAATCAATATTTTTTTTGAATAATAAGGACCAAGAGCTTGAACTCTGAATTCTCCTGCGTTTGCAGAAGTGTCAGAAAAGTTGTTATCCCCTAAGTGAAACATGTTTGTGTCAATTGTCAAATCCATAGGGGCAGTTTTTTCAATCCCAACGGTCATTGGACGAGATGCAATTGATTCATTTACAGTTAATGAAAAAGGTTTGTAACCATCTTTTGAAACGGACATAATTGTGTCACCGCTTATGTTTGCATCTAGGTTAAATTTTCCGTTGGCATCACTTTTTGTTGAAAAATTCTTTTGAGGAATGTTTATTGTTGCTCCGTCAATTGGGTTCATAGAGTCCGCATCGACAATTTGATGTGAGCCAACTTGATCGACTTTTGAAACGTTACCTTGAAAAGTTGCACAATCCGCTGATTGATAAAAAAGTAAAATTGATGTTGCTAAAAATAAAAATTTCTTCATAAACACTACCTCACCCAAGATAATGTAAACTTTTTTTGTACAATTAAAAACCGCTTATAAGTGATGTTTGAAGACAATTAAAAGAAATTTAAAAATAAGATTTGATATTTTATATTTTTTTGCTATTATAATCTTACGTTGAACCATAAGTTACATTTTGTTCGACAAAGAAAATATTACATGCCGATGTGATGCAAGGCAACCCGAAAGGCTCCACGCAGTGGAAAGTGAGGGGAAGCCAAGTCAGATTAGACCAATTTCATCACATCAGCAAAAAACAATTTAATAGAAAATCTCACATGCCGATGTGATGGAATTGGTAGACGTGCTAGACTCAAAATCTTGTGTAGGAAACTACGTGCCGGTTCGACCCCGGCCATCGGCAATTAATAAAAAAGACTCCATATTGGAGTCTTTTTAGTATGTTACATCTATTGAAATTTTCATCAATGCGCTCAAGTTTAAAAATAACAGGTCGGGTTCCCTTGTTGCAATATTTATTACATTTTTATATTATAATTCATTATAGATTTTATCAAAAAAGGTATAAAATGAAAAAGAGAAAATACTTAAACGCTTTTATATTATCTACTATAATAACTTTGCTAATTATATATTGCGTAGTAAACAGATATTTTGAAAGATTTATTGAAAACTATCCGATTGTAGTTTTATCAATTCTTGTATTGATTATTTTGGCTATGATTGGAATTCAAATAAAAAATAGAGTAAAGGGATACAAGAAAAATTCAGAAGAAACAATAAAAGAGATAAAAGGCAACTTGATTGGCGCATTGATTATCATCTTAGGCTTTATTTTATTTTTTGTCGTACCTTGTTTTTACGTTATAAATAACAATTAATTGTAAAAAAATAAAACCTCTTGCTTGAGTGTTTACAAAAACCTTAACTGAAAAAGACAAATACGCTCGAACAATTATGTTCCCATTTGTTTTTCGAAGAAAACGCAGTATACGCAAAATACTTTATCTGTAAAAGCTATTTAGTATCACTTTCTGATAAACAAGTTAAAATGTAGTTCAAACAGTTTTGAACGGCGTAAACGGTTGGATTGCATGCTTTGATAACACAAAACTTTGCGGTTACGTAAAAAGAATCCTTTTTATTTAGTGAAATAGAATTTGAGTGAATTATAGATGTAAATTTTCAGAATTTTAAATGAGAGAATTCTCTTAATTTCGCAAATATGCCCTAGTTGTGGGAAATTTGGCAATAAAAAAGAGGCTTAGTAATAGCCTCTTTTTGTAAATGGTGGAGAAAACCGTCCTGTGAGCAAAAGGCTCTGAATAATTCCCTGATAATGTCTTTTTACTGGGAATTTACAAATTTTTATAGCGATTCTTTAAATTTATATTTAGAAAATTACGATATATCAACTATTTTTACTATAATTCCCTACATGAATTAACAGTGAATTTGTAGGGAAATCTATTGCATCCATTCGTATGGTACTAATGCAATATTGTCCCTCCAAACTTCATTTATATATTTTTGGAAACGAATATCATTTTTTATATTTGCATGATCTGTAATAATCATTTGAAACTCGCCATTGAATTGCTCAACAAAATCAAATAAATAGTTAAACAGGTTGATTACAGATTGTCTGTCTTCATTTTTTGTTGGTATACCTGTTTCAATATAATAATCATCTTTATCATCCTCAGGGAAATAAACTTGTGTTGGTTGGTCTAAAATTAAAAAGTTTGGTACAGGTCTTTTATGTTTTATAAAATGTTTATGAAATGCAAATAAAGTTATTAAATGAAAATAAAGATGATTTTCTGCACTTCCAGCTTCTGTTGCTTTATAGAATTCTTCTTTATCATCATCATAAATCATGACACAAACTTGTTTTTCATTATAACGTAATGTATCATTTTTATGTTCTATATTTGTTTCAATATTTTTATTTTGTTCTGTCATATCAATGTTAATTTTATTTAAAATTGAATAAAATCTTTCGATTTCGTTGTCATTGTTAAGTTTATTTTCAATTTTTTCTATTTGGTTTTTAAGTTCATCTATTTGCTCTAGTAAATTATCTTTTTGCTCTAAAATATCAAAACTTTCTAACCAAAGAGATATTCTTCCTACAGTTACTAAATATCTATTTTCTAATGCTTTGATTTCTTCAAATTTTTGTTCTTGTTTTTGAAGTGCCAAAATTTTATTATTAATATCTTTTAATGAAGTTTGAGCAGTTAATTTTTCATTTTCTAATCTTTTTTTATGTGCATCTAACTTTGGAAATGTCGTAGTTACATTTTCTAGACTAGAAGAAATATTTTCAAATTCTGATTTTATTTCTTTTACTTGAGGAATATTTTCGATTAAACTATTGCATAAAGGACATAGATGTTGTTTTTCATTTTCATCATATAAATTTATCGGTTTTAAATGTAAACTTTGATATACTCGTTCTTCATTGTATTGATCGAAAATATCTATTCTACTATTAATACTTTCAATTTCAGTATTTAAAAGCTTTATTTGTTGTTTTAATGCATTGGCTTCACAATACAAAGGATTTAGTAGTTCAGATACATTATTATTATAGTTAAAGCTTGGTTCTATTTTGGTAGCATCTTTCAATATTTTTTTTATTGTGTCCAATTCTTCTGGTATTTTAATATCTTTAGATAAAATTCCTACATTTATGCATTCTACAATAAGGCTAACGCCACGAGAAAAACCAGATCCGATTATTTTTTGATTTTCATCATATTCTCGTTGTAATTTTTTTAGTTTTTTTAGTAAATCTTCTTTTTGTTTAATTAAATCTAATTTGTTTTCTGCTACTGCTCCTAAAAAATAAGGAAAAGTATTTTTTAAATCATTTTTTTTAAAATTATCATTTACTGATTCAAATAAAGCTTTCTTATTGGAAATAATCTCTTGCTGCTGAAAACAATAGTCCAAACAATTTCTAATACTTATATTAAATTCAACTCTATTTTGTTTTTTATTAGGAATGAATCTACCTTTATTTATTCCTAATTTAACTGAAAGATTGTATTTTAAATCATCAACAGATATATTAGTATTGATTGGAGGTAAATCTGGGGAATTTCCTTCACTTATATAAGCATCGTTTACTTTTTTTATATTTAGAAAATCAGGATTTTGACGTGCGACAAATATAATTTCGTTACCAAAAGATAATTTTAAACCAAACCACGATATATATTTTTTTAATTTTTTAGACACATTGCATTCAGATGAGCATAAACAATAATCTATAATATCTATTATAGTTGATTTTCCTGTTGCCGATTTCCCGGTAATAATATTAACTTTACCAGGTTCTAATTTTAAAGTTCTTTTTTTTGTTAAAGATTTATCATATAATACGATTTCTAAAATTTGCATCACGGTTTTACTCCTAATATCATATAAACATTTTCTGGTTTGCCTGCTTTAGCAAGAAATTTTCCAAATCTATACGCTTTGTCAAAAATATGATTTAGATATTTTTCTTTTTGGGGGATTTTCTTTTTGTTTTGAGTAACTACAGCAAAAGAGCCATCTTTAATAGTGATTACACTCTGATTATATAAAAATAAAATAGCTTCTTGTGTAATAGGTTTTAAATCTTTTACTCTCATTTCTAATCCATCCAAAATTTCTGGTTTGTTCTGAACCCATCGACTTAAATGGCTAATTTGTAAAGAAAAAGTTTCAAAAGTTCTATCGTATAGCATCAAAGGTAATATTAAGAAAACAAGTGAAAACGGCATTAGAGGATAAATACTTTGATAACCTTCAATTGTTTTATATAAGATTTCTCCACAAAATGCAGGATTTAAAAGAGAAGCAATTTCTTTAGGACGTTTAGACCATAATTTCATGTTATAAAGCTCCCTGTTCCTTAGTGATTGAGTTATTAATTTCTTTATTTGTGAATTTGTTTACATAATCTGGATGCCAACCAACATTTATTTGGTTGGCTAACATATGATATGAACCTCTCATAATATAATGCCCTTTGATTTTATGAATTTCAGCTTCACATATAGGTATATTTTTGCTTTCAATATTTTTATATACTTCTCTTCCGGCTTTTTCCTTTTCAATATCATTAGTGTTCTCATTAATATTTGGAATCATGTTTTCAAATTCAACAGACCATTCACGAATAAGTCTCTTGTCATAATCTTCTAATCCAGAATTTAATATTTTACTTTTTCTAACCCATAAACCCCTCTGATTATATGCTTTATAATAGTCACATATTGCATTACTTATTGTAGTCGGAGTTACTTTAATAGCTTTTAATTGTTCTATAAATAATCTATCGTTTTTAGCTAAATTATCCTCTGAAATATTGTTAAATTCATCTTCGTAGTCAATAGGTAAGCTTCCTCTTTTAAATTCTTCTCGATACTCATCCATTTTATCTTCTAATTCCCATTTTGTGATCCTTTCCTGAGTTTTATCAGATAAAGAAGTAATAACCCTTATAATAAACCAGCCTGATAATTTTTCTACAAAATAATCTATATCAGCAGAAGAACATGCATACCTTAACACATTTTTTATATCTAATAAAATTTGTTCAATATTTGATGAATTATCTACAATATAAATTTTGTCTATAAATTTTTTTTGAATGTTATTGTCAAGAGCTGAAAAAGCTAAATATGCATCTTCATTTTCGTGCTTTTTTAATTCTGGGTTGTCTTTTCTTTGAATAGCATTTTGTATCCCTTCTTCAGCAATTTTTCGAATTTCTTGTAATGCTTTATTAGCATTTCTATCTTTTTGTTTTAATAAAGATGCAATGCTATTATCATTGGCTTTTGCAGTAGTAACCAAATAAAAATAAGCATTTTCTAAATTAATATCATTATTTTTAATTCTTTCAGACCAAATTCGAAAAGATTTCCATAGATCAATACTTTTATCGCTTATAGAGCCTTTTCTTTTAACATGGTGTTTTGTCTGAATGAGTTTTAAAGAATCAACATTTTTTATAAAATCAATATCGTCTAAATTTTCTATTAACACATAACAATCCGGATTATCGGCAATATCTGTTTGAAGTAGTTTATATAAAGCATATAACGGTTGGTAAAAATAACCTAGCATCTGTTCTTTTGCAGAAAATTTATCTTCCATGTTCAAGTTCCTATAATTACTACTAATGGTATCATAAATATTACAAGTTAGGATATACTTATTTAAATACGTTTAATTTATTGTAATTATTTTCTTAACTCTGAGTCTAATTATGAATAAAGATAAAGTTTTGACAGGATATCTATCAAAGATTCCATATTAATATTGACTGAAGAATTATGAAGAAAATAGGTTGTAAATGACATAATTCCTTTGAGCGGATGAAATTTTAGATAAAGTTACTAAATCAAGAGTTTAATGTTAATTAACAATATTGTTTGAGAATAAATGATTATAAAGAAATATCTGAACTTTAGTTATATCAAAGATTTATTATATAGGCTGTATAACGTAATTGTGTTATTAGTAAACAATGGTAATTTTAATTTTCTCTTTGTGCATTAGAAATTGTAATCAAGGCGAAAAATACAGTTTCTGGATTTGCCGAAAAATTTGGAATGTCCAGAACTCATCTTTATATTATTTTTAAATCAGAAAAAGAACCTAAAGTCTCTACTATTTTAAAAATTTTCCAAGAATTAGGCTTTGAATTAGAGGTTGCATAAACTATAAATTATTTAACACATCAGTCAGATATCTCTTATAGTATTTTTTTAATTCAAAAGGTTTGTTTATTTTTACATTACAACCCCATTTAAAAAGTTCTTGGCAGACTGCATAAGTTCCACCAGAAGTAAATTTAACTTCAATATTACCGTTTTTTAATTCTTTAACTTTTTGTGTTGGGTGAAAATGATAATTTAAAACATCGTCTTTAACTTTTTTATTGAACTCTAAAACAATATCTAAAGGTTTTTCTTGATAAATTCCAAAAGAATTATTGCACCAATCTTTTAAGTTAAAGGTTTCATCAGCATCAAAATATTCATCTAGAATTTCTAAATTTTTAATTTTGTCAACTTTGTACTGCCTTAATCCTTGCACATATTCATTAAATCCTACAAGATAATATTTATCAGCAATTACAAATCCATAAGGGCTTAGAGTAATTCTCTTTATTTGTTCCTTGATAGGGTAATCAAAGTAAATCTTTTTAAACGAAAGCATAGATTCTCTAAGCATTTCTAAAATTTTTGGTTCAACTTTTACCCCTGAATATTGGCGAACGGCAAAGCCTTCTGTTTCAAGAATCGCGGAAATATCGTTATTCAAGCCTGTCATGTTTTGTTGAGGAGTAAGTGCTTTTATTTTTTCAATAAGTTCATCAACTTCTTTCTTTTTATTTTCGTTATTTGACAAGTTTTTTAGATATTCAAGATTTGCAAAATCGTTGGCTGAAAAAGAAATAAGACAATTCATAGTGCCTTTCTTAAATCGCCAACGCTTTTTTCTATCATAAGACGGAACTTCTTCAACTTTTTCGGGGAATTTTTCAAAAATAACTGTTTTCATACGTTCAGCAGAACGTCTTGAACATTCAAACCTTTCTGCAATATCATCAATAGAAATTCCACAACTGCTACTTTGTAGCATAAGACCTAATTCAATGATTTCATCTGCTTTGTTTAATCTTGACATAAGAAACCTCACTTATTATCTATTACCGATAATAATATAATACGACCTGACTATGTCAAATCAGGTCGTATAGAAAAATATATTATATTATGTTTAACGCATCTAAAAATTTATCAATAAATCCATTTTGTTTTAAATTTTCTATCCTATTCGATAACATAGTTTTAATTTCTTGTCTATTGCAATCTAAATATTCATCTAGTTTTATT
>OIYV01000646.1_pt1 | contig 19213 bp, 2 predicted proteins | sample 1588251 | NCBI WGS metagenome assembly OIYV01 (sample SAMN03283282) | human gut metagenome | biome: human-associated habitat; material: feces | host: Homo sapiens | place: Peru | collected 2012
CAACTTGATTAAAAGTCAAGTGCTCTACCACCTGAGCTAATGACCCAAGTTTTGGTGCCTTTGCACTGCGCAAACTTTGTATTTGTTAACGCAGTTATTATTTTAATCTATTTGTCATAGTTTGTCAATACTTTTTTTAAAATTTTCAAAATTTTTTTATTTGGGGACGTTTATTATTGGACATTTTTGTCCAATAATAAACGTCCCCAAATTACAAATTAAGGCTCAGAGCTACGAAGATAAAGTGTGGTGCGCGAACTAGAACTGTTATTGGCATAGGTCGGATTACCGTTATTGCGCATACTAACAACATCGGTGTTAGTTGCACTGAAGTAGCCACCACGATAAACACGAACATTGGTAGAATACGCCTCTTGTGTCCACTCTAACAAGTTAGAACCCAAGTCAAAAATATTATTCATCACATCAACTCCATAATCCCCAGTTTTTGCTGGACTACCACTATGATTTCCTGTTCTCTTATTAATCATATCTGCATCATTTCCCTTTGCTACCCAGTTTAACATGCTATCATATTGTGATCCCCAAATCATACTACTTACTACTGTTGTTGAACCGTAATATGGATTTCTTGTATTTCTATTACTATCTTGTTTATTATACATTCCATACCATAGATTTCCGTAATTTGAACCTGTTTCTGTTCCTTTTCTTGAATCCATTGCTGTTGTATTTATTTCACTTCCTATAACTCCTGATGTTAAGCTTGTTTCAAACCTTCCAATATAGAATCCGCCATATTCTTTTATACTTTTTACCATTTTTGTATATTGTTCATTCATATATTGTCCCATTTCTGTTGGGCTTGAGAATCCACAAATATCTTTATAATATGCACTTACTGAATCATATTGGTTATTACTTGCTTGGAATACCCATGAATAATTTGCTGCACCTGTTACTAAACTTGGTTCTCTATATGATGATTTTCCTAATTGATGTGTTGGTTTTCCACCACTTACACTTACCATTTTTGAACCAGTTGAATAACTATCACTGTAATCATATCTTATACTTTCAAAATATTGCTCATTTGTTGATTCACTATATCCATTTTGATATTGTACCATTGGTTTATATATATCTGTTCCATCTGTTTTTACTGTTGTTCCATTATATACAACACTATCTTTATCAACTGGAACCCATACAAATTGGTTACCATTTGAATCTTGTACAACTAATCCTGTTGATATTTTATTTATTGAACCTGATGTTCCAACACTGAAGTCCTTAGGAATATATGCTGTATCACCATTTTCATCTGTATATAAATAATAAATATCTGTAGCTGTTGTACTTGTTTTTGCTGAGTATTGCTCATATGTTTCAAATGTTTCTAGTTCTGCTATTGTAACAACTTTGTAATATGAAATATTTCCATTATCATCATTTATTCTTGCATATACTGTGTCACCTACTGATAAGCCTTTTACAGTGTTTGTTGCATCTTTTGTCCATGTTCCATTTACATTAAATGTTTCACCTGTTTTTACTATTTGGTATTGTACATAATATCCTTGTTTTTCATATGTTGATGATATTCCTAAATATAGTCTACCATCTCCATTTGAACCATATACTCTTGTTGTTAAAATTTCTTCTATACCATCCATTGCGTTTGTTGTTACTGTTTGTACTGGTAATTCTGAGCTTATATTCCCTGATTTATCTTCTACTGTAGCTTTTATATAATATGTTGTGTTTTGTGTTAATTTTTCAAATGTATATGAATTTCCCCAACCTATATTTTCCGTAAAGTTTGTGCCATCTGTACTTATGTAATAATGGTACTTTTTAATTCCTGAGTTTTCATCTTTTGCTTTTGTTTTTAAAGTAATACTGTTTGTAGTTGATATTGGTTCTCCATATTTTTCTATTGTTGGTGGTGTTGTGTCATTTTGTTTGTTTAAATATAGTGTCATTCTTGTACCTATAAAATTATATGATGTACTATAATTGCTTATTTTCCAACTATTTAATTGTGTCATATTATATGTTCCTGTATTCGAAGTATTTTTATAAAAAGCTCCACCCCTTACTATGTTATATAATGTGCCATATGATCCTTGCGTTAATTCCCTAACATTTCCACCTAAATCATATATATTATTTGTTAAATCATCTATATTCGTTCCAGATAAATCTGATTCTGTTGCTGTTTTATGATTTCCAAGTGTTGTTGAAAATGCCTTTTCTTTATTGTTCGTTTTCTTCAATATCCAATTTAACATAGCATCATATTGAGTATTCCATATCATACTACTTGTTACTGAAGCACTATTATAATATGAATTTTTCTCATTTCTAGTACTATCTTGATAATAAATCATTCTATATTCTCTTTGTTTTTCATCTGAATTATCTAATACCTTTTTATTAACTTGTGACTGTGCTACTGCTGTACTTGCTGATGCAGTAGAATCTACTGATGTTTCGTATCTTCCTACATAAAACCCTTTATAATACTCAATACTATCTATCATATTTTTATATTCTTCATTTTTATATTTTCCGTATTCTATTGCACTAGAAAATTTTAAATAATTTTTATAATATCCTAGATATGCATCATACGAATTTCCTGTTATTTCTGCTAAGCTCTCTAAATCCCATGTATATCCATCATCTGCACTACCTGTTGATATACTTGGTTCTCTATAATTTGCATTTCCTAATTTGTAAGAACTACTTACATATGATAAAGATTTGGCTGATGTGTTGAATAAATAAATCAAACTTTGATAATACTCTGTACTATTATCCTGATAAATTGCCATTGGTTTATATGTTGATGTACTAGATGCACTTGTTGGATACGTTGTTCCATTTGCCAATGCACTTTCAACAGGTACCCATACAAATTGATTTCCCAATTCATCCTGAATTACCAAACCATTTTCAACTGTATTAATATATTTTGATGTACCAACACTAAATCCTGCTGGAATATATGCTATATCACCATTTGTATCTGAATATGGTTGTGTTTCAGAATATATTTCTGAAAATGTTTCCAAGCCAATTACATTTACAGCCATATATGGTGTTACATTTGTTCCATCGCTTAATCTTGCATAAATTATATCATTTTCATATAGTCCTTTTACAATATCTCCTGTTACCCATGTTCCATTTTTTGTTATTTGTGTATATATTCCATTTGCTTCATCTGCAGTTTTTCCTGCTTCTATAGCATTTTGTCCTAGTACTATTTGATATTGTATTTTATAGTTGTTATCTGCGTAGTCATCCCTTACACCTAAATTAACTATACCATTACCATCAGCTGAACCTGTTACACTTATTACATAAATTGCTCCTTCTTCTAATAAAACTCCTTCTGTTACTACTTCTTGTGTTAATGCAATACTCATATTTCCCTTATTATCTTCTGCTTGAACTTTTATGTAATATGTTGAGTTTTGCGCTAATCCTGTGTATATGTGTTCTGGGCTGTAACTTGTTTCTGTTTTCCATGTTTTGTTATCTGTACTTATTGAATAATGGTATTTTGAAATACCTGAACCTATGTCTTTTGCAGATACTTTTACAGTTATGTTGTTATTTCCTGCTTCTACTGAGTTTATTTTTATTTCTGGTGATGTTGTGTCTTCTGAGTCGTTTATGTATAGTGCCATTCTTGAGCCATAAGCTAAACCTGCAATATTAGGAGTTATAGCATAGCCTCTTGTTGTGGTATTTTCTATTTTACTTTTGTCAAACGAACTTCCTCTATATACTCTTATATTTGTAGAATATACTTCTTGTGTCCACTCATAATTATTTGCAACCAAATCATAAATATTGTTTATAATATCATTACTATAACTTCCTGTTAAAGCTTGAGTATTACCTTTGTTACCATAAGTTGTTGCTTGTAATTTAGATTTATCCATACCTGCTAATACCCAGTTTAACATACTGTCATATTGTGAACCCCATATCATACTACTTACTACACTTTGTGTTTCATAATATGTATTATTTGCATTCCTATTACTGTCTTGGTTTAAGTATAAATTATACCAATTTAAATTTGACATTGGTGCTTTACCAGATTTTGATTGTACACTATTTCCTACTATAGATGTTTCATATCTTCCTATATAAAATCCACCAAAATTGTTTGTACTATTTACCATGTTTGTGTATTCTTTATTTATATAATTTCCGTATTCTTGTATATCTGAAAATCCTAGTACATCTGAATAATATTCTGTACTCGCATCATAATTTGCTCCTGTTGGTTTGGATATGTTCCATGTATACCCATCTGCTGATTCTGTTATTAAACTTGGTTCTCTATAACTTGATTTTCCAATACCGGTACTATTTGTATTTCTATATGATTTTACACCATTATAACTATAAACTATACTCTCATAACTACCAGCACTACCTCTCTGAGCTATTGCCATTGGTTTATAATATGTAGTCACACTACTTGTACTTGTTGGTATTGCTGTTTTTCCTGGTATATATATAGCCTGATTTACTGGCACCCATACAAATTCATTTCCATCTGCGTCTTTTAATACCATACCTTTTGATATTACATTTTCTCCTGAAGTGCTTGAAATTTTAAACCCTGCTGGTATTACTGCTGTATAATTTTCACCATCAATATAAGTTCTATTTTGCGCATAGCTTGTGTTTACCTCTGCTTTATCTTGTGTAATCATTGTTGCTGTGTTTAAACATTGTGTAACATTTCCACTGCTATCTCTTGCTAAAACTTTAACTTTGTAGGTTGTATTTGATTTTAACTCATCTTTATTTAACGCTTTTAACCATTTATTTGAAACATCTGCCATATCATTCCAGTTTGTGCTTGTACTTATTAATTTGTATTCAGAATCTTCATTTGCTTTTGCATAATAGTTATATGTTTCTGTTCCTGAAATTTCTTTTTGTATATCAACTTTTATTTTATCTGTTCCAATTTCATATGCTAATATATCAAATGTTGATGTTCCATATCCTAATTGTGCTAGTTCTGTTTCTGTATATGTTTTCTTTGCTGGATTTTTTACTTCGTAATTATAATAAGTTTTTGCTCCATTACTTCCATCCGTTACTCTTGCATATATAATATCCCCATCTTTCAAAATTAATTTTGTAGCACTTGTTTCGTCAATATCATCAACTGTTCCAAGCCCCATAACTGTTCCTGATGTTATTGTTTCACCTTCCCAGTTTTCTTCTGCATTAAATGTTTTTCCATCTTCTATTTCTTCTGCTGTTAATACTTGATATTGCATATTATACAAAGCTCCTGTTTCATCTGTTGCTTCTGTGTTTACTGTTACAACATATTTTCCATTACTCCAGTAACCATCTGTAAATGTTATTTCTCCTTGTAGTTCTAATGTTTGTGCTTCTTGATCTTCTATTTTTCCTATATTTCCACTTTTATCTGCTATTTCTACTTTTATATAATATGTTGTGTTATCTTTTAAATTTTCAAATGTATGTGTTGTACCTGTTTTTTCTATTGCTGGTTGATATTCTATTTTGTTTGTTGCCAAATTTTTTGTTCCTATGTAATATTTGTAATTTTCTGTTAATCCTGAGCCTTGCTCTATGGCTGTTACATTTACTGTTATATTTTTTGTTGTTGATGATGTTGTTAATGTTAATTGTGGGGCTGTTTCATCTGCCCATATTGCATATAAAGTTATTGTTTGGTTGTTTGTTGTTGTTAAATTTTTTATTTGTGCTTCATCTACGTATACTATTCTATTGTCATTTAAATCATTTCCTGTTTCACTTGTATTTCCTTTGTTTTCACCTTGATTATCACTACCTGCATTCAAACTTTCTTCTGTTGCCCAGCCTTTAAATGTATAACCTGTTTTTGTAAATGTATTTTTACTTAATTTTTGTGCTACATCATATATGAATGTTTGATTTGCCATTGTTCCATTTCCACTGTTTGCATCAAATACTATTGTGTATTTATTAGCTGTTTTGCTTGCTGTTGCTGTTAATGTTAAGTTTTCTGCTGGCATTATTATTTGTGTATGTTTTTTTGTATAGTCATATTCTGTTCCTAATTCTGAAGTTGATGTTGTTTCCCATCCTGTATATTCATATGTGTATCCTGGTAATGATTCTATTGTTGCATTTATTTCTACTGTTGCTCCCCATTTTATGTTTTTTGTTATTGTTATTGGGGCTGTGTTATCCACATTTTGTTCGTTTTCTGTGGATAACTCAGCTTCTATAATGTTGTTTCCTCCTGCTATTATTAATGCAAATTTATTTCTGTTGTAGTATACATTTACTTGTGTTGTTCCATCTGCTTTTATTACTGTTGATGTTGTTATATCTGTTTTTGCTATTGTACAGTTTGGTAATTCTATATCTACATCTGATACTGTTATTTGTGAATTTGTTATTCCTGCTAGTGTTTTTATGCTGTATAGTGTGTATTCACTGTTATTTGGATTTTCTAAGTAGTAATTTACTGTATATGGTGTTTGATTGCTTTCTTCTCTTGTTGCTTTTGCTGTTAATGTTATTTGTGTTCCTTCTTCCATTGCTGGCCATGTTTTGTTTTGAATTGGGTTTTCTGTTACATTTTCTATTGCTACCACATTATTACTTTCCCATTTATCAAAGTTTGTTAAATATCCTTGTGCATATTCTACTGTTGCTGTTATGTCTGGAATTGTTTCTCCATAGTAGTATTTTTTGTTGTTTATTTGTGTAATGGTTGATATATATGAACCTTTTGCTGTTGTTAAATATCCATATGTTCTTGCATAATATATTGCTATTTGTAGTGTTCCATCTGGTTTTATAGTTGCATTTGTTACTATTTTTCCATCTACTTTTGTTTCTTTGTAATATATTCCGTTTGGTATGTTATATGCTGTTGATGTTTTTATTAATTTGTTTATATCTATGTTTGAATCTGTTGTTCCTGTTAGGTTTTCTGTTTGTGCTAATGTATATATTCCTTTTGTGTTCATTACAAAATGTGCTACTTCATATGGTGTATTTGTGTTTGCTGTCCATTGTGCATATAATGTTATTTGTCCGTTGTTTTCTGATACTAAGTTTATTATTTCTTGACTGTTGTTGTATATTTCTGTTGTTTCTGTTGGATTATCTACTGTGCACCATCCTGCAAATGTGTATCCTGTTTTTTTGAATTTATTTGCACTTATATTTGTTGATACATCATATGTACATACTTGTGTATCCATTGTACCTATTCCTGTGTTTGAACTAAAGTTTATTCTGTATATATTTGCTGTCCATTGTGCATATAAGTTTACTATTCCATTTGCTGTTTGTGTTAAGTTTTCTATTTCTTGACCATTGTTATATGTTGTTCCTGTTCCATCTGGTTTTGTGTTCCAGTTTTTAAATGTGTACCCTGTTCTTTGATATCCGTTTTCTGATAGTCTTGCTGTTGTATTATATTCATATTTTGAGTTTTCCATTGATCCTGTTGTTGTTTCTGTTGGTGCATTTGGGTTGTATATTACTGTGTATTTGTTTTTTGTCCAGATGGCATATAGTGTTATTGTTCCATTTGGTGTTGTTGCTAAATTTGATACTTCTTCTTTGTCTTTATATAGTTTTGCACCTGTTGTATTTTGTGAGTTTCCTTCTGTTGTTTCTGTTGAGTTTCCAGAGCCTGTTGTGCTTGTTGCATCTTCTGATTTCACAATATAATTTGCATCTGTACTCCATCCCACAAATGTATACCCTGTTCTAGTATATACATTTGCTCTTAATGCTTTTGCAACATCATATGTGAATACTTGATTTGTCATTGTTCCTTTTCCGCCATTAGCATTAAACTCTACTGTATAACTATTTGCACTCCATTGTGCATATAATTCAATTCTTCCTCCATTTTCTGATGTTAAGTTTAATACTTGTTCTTTATTTGCATAACTTGTGTCTGTTCCATCTGCTGATAAATTCCATCCTGCAAATATATATCCTTCTCTTGTTAGTGTATTTTCTTGAATTGCTTGTGTTTCATCGTATTTCAATGTTTGCTCTGGCATTGCCCCGTGTCCGCCATTGGCATTGAAAATTATTGTATACTCATTTGGTAACCATTGTGCATATAGCATTAATGTTCCATTTGGTGTTGGTACTAGATTTTTAACTAATTGCTCATTTGTGTATTTTGTTCCTGTTCCGTCTTCACTTGTATTCCAACTTTCAAATGTATATCCTGTTTTTGTGAATTTATTTGATGTTAGTTTTTGTTCTACATCATACACGAAATTTTGGTCTTCCATTGTTCCTGTTCCTGTGTTTTCTTTGAATATTACTGTGTATGTATTTACTGTTTTTTCTGCTATTGCGGTTAATTCTACATTTTGTTTTGGCATTATTATTGTTGTTTGTGGTTTTTCGGGATTGTATGGTGCTCCTAAGTCTGATGGTGTTAGTATTGTTGATGTACCTGTTGTTTCAGCTGTTTCTGTTGAAGTTATACTCCAATTTTTAAATTTATTTGAGTAACCATCAACACTTTCCTCAACTGCCTCAATTGTTACTGTTTCTCCCCATTTATATTTTGTTCTCATTTTTGTTTTTGATTGTTCGAATACATTTTCTCCACTTTCTGATGTTACATTGCTGCTTGTTCCTGTTGAAAGTCCTGTTGATTTTACTTCTCCTATGTTTTCTCCTGCTATTGTTGTTAGTGTATATCTTTCTCTTGCATAATACAAATATACTTTAGTTGTTCCATCTTCTGCTATTTTTACATTTGACACATGTTCTCCTTCTGGTGTAGTGGTTCCATATATGTAATTTGCATTTGGTATGTCTATTGCTATATTACTTAATGTTAGCTCTGAATCTGTGTTTTTTTCGTATATGTTACTTGAATATAATGTGAAATTATTATCATTTGCATTTTCTAGATAATAATATGCTGTATAATTTGATTTGCTTGTTTCCGGCTTTGTTTGAATTCCTGTTACTGTTACATTTGCTGTTATTGTTTTTCCCATTGATTCACTATCTAGTAAGTCATTTTCGTAAATTTCTTTTTCTGTGTTTCCTGTTTCTGAAGGCCAATTCCAGTAAATTCTTATGATTTTTTCATTGTCTATTTCTGCCAATGGAATAAAATCGTTTATTACAAGTTTTCCATCCTCTATTGGAAGTTCTACAGTATGATTTTCATCTAGATAAAAATGCATATTTACTGGATTGTTCTCAAAATCCGCATTTATTATATAATTAATAGCAACTTCGCTTCCTTCACCATTTAGCTTTATATCAAAATGTCCGCTAGTCCCCGGTGCCACTTCGTTTTCCTTAACACTGTCATTAGAATCTATTGTATTTACTAGATTAAATGTTTTTGCACCTTCTTCTGAATCATTTACCTTAAAGCTCCATTTAGCTACTTGCTTTTGTGTGTTTCCGTCAAATACACTTGTGTATTTTGCCCATGCAAGTACTGTTATTGCTAAAATTGTTATTACTGCAATTATCATTACTATTATTTTAGCGTTTTGCTTTTTCATATGTATACCTCCAGTTTTTTGAATTTTATTTATTGTGTTGTGTTTTTTTATTTATACTTTTATTATATTTTTTCTTAACAATATATTTTTATTTATACTTTTATTTTAACAATTTAATATATAATGTCAATCTGCTATTTTCAGGCATTTTTCTATGTGCTTACGGAAATAATATTTACAGCTTTTTTTACATTTTCATGTCTTTTTTTGGGGACGTTTTTTTGTTTTTTGGGGACGTTTTTTTTTGGACATTTTTGTCCTACTTGGGACAGATGTTAAACTTTGTCAATAGCGTAAAATTAAAAATGAATCGCGTATATTATAAATATAGGGAAAATCTTTTATTCACAAGATTCGTGTACTATAAAACAAGTGAACTCAAAATATTAAAATCTTAACATTTTGAGTTCACTTAATTTATATTTTTGCAATCTTTGCCAATTTTACAATAGTCAAATTTTTCAATAATTTAATTCTTTCTAAATTCCTAATCTTACCTTCCAAAAAGAACTATTTTACTTCAATAACACTCCTACTATTCACAAAACCTTCATTTGTATCATACACTGTTGTTTCTCCTTCAGTATAATAAGAGTTTCCACCAATTGCCTCTTTTACCAAAGTCTTACCGACAATCTTAACATCTTGTATCACACATTTTGTTAATTTTGCTGCTAATCTTACTAAGTTAGGTTCTGTTGTTAATTGTCCTGCAAATCCTAAAATTCCACCAACTTTATCTTCTCCAATAATTAATGCACTATTTTCTTCATCTTTATTACCTTGTACTAAACAATCAGTAATATTTGCCACTGCTGCTCCTGCTATTCCTCCTACTGCTGTTTTTCCTTCAATACATGTATTTATTACTTTACAATTATCAATAGCTGTTGCTTGGTCTTTAATATTGTTACCATGTCCAACTATTCCACCTGTACCATATGATGTTTCTTCTTTAGAAACGATATTACTATTTTTTACTGTACATTCTGAAATTAAACCTGTTCCAACACCTAAAATTCCGGCTGTTCCACCCTGATATATTTTCACTCCTGTTGTTGAATCTACAGTGTATTTATTTCCTACATTTGTTATACTTGATGATGTTAAATTACAGTTTTGAATTTCTGTACTTGGATTTGCTGTAGCAGCTATTATACCTGCTGTTGTTGATCCTTCTGTATCATTTATTATTGTAACTGAATTTGTATCTACATTTGTAATATTTCCTGAACTGCAAACTCCAACTGCTCCACCTACGCATTTTGCTTTTGAAGCTTTTATAGTTCCATCTTCTATACTTGATGAATTTAATGTTATCTCTCCACTTTGAATTCCTAATATTCCACCTATAGCTGATTTAGTATCGTCTTTTCCATTTGCAATTATTTTTAAATTAGTTACTTGTATATTTTCAGCATTACCAGAAATATTACCTATACCTCCTGCTATAATATTTTCTACTGATGATGAATTTATTGAAATATCGTTTGCTTTTGAATTACTTACAGCCTTGTCACATCCCCCTGCAATTCCACCTATTTGAACTGCATTTCCATTACTTGTTTTTGATGTTATATCAAGTTTATTTACTTCACAGTTATCTATACTTGTTTTTCCTATTCCTAATATTCCACCTGCTAAAACATTTAAATTTGAGTTAATTGTAATTATTCCATCTGTTGCTTTAATGTTCTTTATTGTTCCATTTGTTGTTCCATTTGTTGTTCCTGCTGCCATACTTGCAAGCGGCATAACTCCTTGTGCTGCTCCTTCGGTTGTTTTTATGTTTATTCTTATTTTGCTTATTTCTATATTTCCATTATTTTCATTTGTTACAATATCTCCGCTTCCTGATAATCCTGCTGCATGTCCTTTTGATTCGATTTCTATATCATTTACATTTATATTTTCTAATTTTGCTTCGGTTCGGGCTATTGATATAACACCGCTAGTTATAGGTACAGCACCACTATTTGCGGAATTATTTTTCATATTAATTTTACTAATATTTGAATTAAAAATATTTACATTTTCAGAACCTACTGCCACAACTCCAGCCATATGCATAGTATTTATGTCTGTTCCATCCATTTTTACATTTTTTACAGTTGTATTATTTACAGTTAATTTGTTAGCTGCTCCTACAACACCTCCAATTAATGATGGCATATATCCAGTAGTTGCTTTATGTGTTATTTCTAAGTTATTAATCTCAGAATCCTCTATTGTTGCTTCTCTATTTTGGCATCCCCAGACTCCTCCAATTCCACCAGGTGAATCTATTTTTATGTTGTTTATTCTTAAACCTTTTATATTAGCATTTCCTCCATTTACTCCTATTGCTCCACCTGTTTGATTTCCATCGGTTGTTGATGATTTTATTATCATATTACTAAATTCTGTATTTTCTATTTTTATTTCGCTGTTACAAAATCCTATAAGTCCACCTAAATTTTGGTTTCCTGATATTTCTTTTGTTCTATTTTCAGATGTAACTATACAATTTTTAATTGTTGTTGGTAGTGATACAATAGTTGATACTAAACCTCCCATATTTCCTGGCTCTGCATATGAATTCTCTACTTTTTCTCTTTTCATAGAAGTATTTATCACTTTGCAATTTTCTAATTTTAGTTCAGTTGCATTTCCATAAGAATATTTAACATTTTGTGATAATATTCCTCCAATATGTCCTGTCTTTGCCTTTATATCACTATTGATTATAGTACAATCTTCAAAATTTGCTGCAACATCTGTAAACCCTACTATACCACCTATAGCGACCTTTGATGTATTTTTATCATCACTTATTATTGTTGATTCATTATAATTACATTTAATGATATTTGCATATTCTCCTGAAAGTATTCCTCCAACAATTCCTCCTATTTTATTAGAATCGTTTCCACTGTAAATTTCTGTTTTATTTACATTACATCCTATAATATTTATTTTTGCATTGTATGAATTATCTAGTCTACCTAAAATTCCTCCAATATAATTTCCTCTATCAGATTTTAATTGTGTGTTTTCAATATTACAATTTTCAATATTTAAAGTTTCTCCACAATTTAAAATTGTACTTGCAATTCCACCCATTCTTGTACTATCTGAAGTATTATTTGATAATAATATACTATTTGTAATTTTATTATTTACTAAATTAATATTGTCTACATCATATGTTAATCCTAACATTCCTCCTATTGTTGATTCTGACATATTTTCATTAAATTTCATATTATTAATTTCACAATTTTCAATTTTCAAATCTTTTATTTGCCCTGCTATTATTTTACATATAATTCCACCAAATTCAATTGGTGAGCTAGTTTGTTCTCTTTGTATTTCTATGTTGTTTGCTGTACAATTTTTTATTATTCCTATTTTATCATTTCCAATTGTATATCCTAATGATGCTACTTCTCCTACCATTATACTTGCATATCCAGAATTTTTTACATTTATTTCTATATTTTCTGATTTACAATTATTTATGTTTAAATCTGATGTTGTAAGACCTATATATCCACCTAATTCACCTGTATATCCTGTTGAACTAAATATTACTGGGTTTTCTTGTGTTCCAATTATTTTAGAATTATTTATTATTGTCTTTTTATTTATTCCTATTCCTATAAATGCTGATACTTTGCCTCCACCAGTTACATTTCCACTATTTTCACAATTTTCTATTTCTATTGTTGAATTTGTATTAATTTCTTTTGCCAAGAATCCTGCTGATTCAATTGAATTATTTGCTGTAATGTTTCCTGTATTTATACTGTTTTTGATTGTTATATCTGCATCTGCTGTTGCTATAAATCCCGCTATTGTTTGCACATTTAAATTTTCTGAACCTATATTTGCTGTGTTCTTACAATTGTTAACTATTACAGGTACTACTGTATATGAAACTAGTCCGGCTGCATCTGATACTCCACTTTGTGATGTAATTATTCCTTCATTTATACATCCTGTTAATCTTATTTCTGTACTATCATCTTGTTTTTGCGCTTGTGCTATCATTCCTGAAGCATGTCCAGAATAATTTGTTGTGTTATAATTTGGTGTTATTTCTCCTGTATTTGTACAATTTTCTAATTCTGCTATACATTTTGTACATCCTATTATTCCAGCTGTATTATCTAATCCTGATTTTACTGCTCCATTATTTGTACAATTTTTTACATATATTTTATTTACTTTCCATTCTACATTTTCTGCTTCTTTTATTACATATTTTTTATCTGTTCTACTATCTGAATGGCTATCATCTATATTTTCTTCATCCTCATAATCATCTTTATTTATTACTGTTATATTTATTGCTACTTCATATTTTTCTTCTTTACCATTCCATACTTTGCTTATTGTTACTTTTACATATTCTGTAACATCTACATATCCGTCTGGTGTTTTTGTTTGTACAACATAATATGTATCTGTTCCAAGCTCTTCTATATCATATGTTGCTATTTGTAGTGCTCCATTTTTTACTTCTATATCTTCATATCCTGTTATTACTTGTTTATTTTTATCTAATACTTTAAATCTTGCGCCATCTAATAATTCATATGTATCTATATCAATATTTTTTAAACTTAATGTATATTCTCCTATATGTCTTTTATTTTCTATTGTTAAGCTTACAATATTTGTTGTTTTATCTAGTTTTACTACTACATTATTTACTGAATAATTAGATGCTTCACTATACCCTACTAAACCACCTGCATTAAATTTTCCTGCAATTATAGTTCCATTATTAGTTGAATCTACTATACTTAGTGCTCCAAAGCCAACACCTATTAATCCACCTATTTTTGATCCTGTTGCTGTTATGTTAGTGTTGTTTGTACATCCATTTATTATTAATAATTTTCCATCTGCTCCATATCCTATTAATCCACCTACATTATTTGTATCTGAATTTATTGTTCCTGAAACTGTACAGTTTTGTAGTGTTCCTTGTGCCATATAAGCAACTATTCCACCAACATTATATTTATTTTCTAATTTTTCTTGTAATTCTTTTATTTTTTCTCGTAATCTTGTTTTTTCTGTAGTTGTTGTTGCATTTGCTAATTCTAATCTTGCATCACTTATTTTTTCGTTTATTTCTTTTTCTACATTTGTGATATTTATGTTTATATTTGATACGTTTAAGTCTTTAATTGTTCCTGATACTTCTGCAAAAAGTCCAAATCTTGTATTGTCACTATCTCCATCTTGTGTTATTTTCAAATTTGATATTGTATAACCTGCTCCATCAAATACTCCTCCAAATTCTTTTATTGGTTTCCAGTTTCCTGATGTTATTTCTATATCATTTTTCAATTCATAATCTTCATATTTTCCAAATGTATATGTTTTTCCATCTATTGTTACACTTCTATTTGTTCCTATTTTTGATAATTGTTCTTCTGTATATATTGGTATTACTGTATCTTGTGTTTCTACTATTACTTTTGTTTCTAATAAATCACATTCTATTGATATTTCATATTGTTCTGTTATTGGGTCTGTTATTTTTTTATGTATTACTACTTTTACTTCATCTTGTATTATTTTTCTATATCCTTCTGGTGTTTCTGTTTCTTTTATGTAATATATATCATCTTGTGTTCCATGTGTTTTCATTAATCCAAAGTCTAATATTCCACCATTTTTTGTTATTCCTGTTTTTATTACTTCTTTATTTTCATTTAATAAATCGAATTTTGCTCCATTTAGCATATCTTCTGTTTCTGAATCTATTTTTTCTATTCTGATAGTGTAGTCTATTGGTATTTCTCTTTTTATAACCACATTTTCAAAATCGTCATCTTCCTCTGTTCCTCTTACATATTGTGTTGAGTTTGAATTGTATGCCTCTTCTTCTTTATAAGTTGATAGTTCTGGTATTGATAAATTTCCTTTTTTTAATTCTTTTTCTCCACTTGTTCCTTTTGTTATTTCACCTGCTACAACCAATCTTATATCTTCTTCTAATTGTTTTTCTGCTGTTACTTTACATATAAATTCAATTTCTTCATAACTTGGATTTTCATTGTTTGTATATGCTGGTATTGCTGTATTTTCTAAATATGTTGTTGTTATTTTTCTTCCATCTTCTGAAACTGTCCATTTATATTTTATATTGTTTGCATTATTTACATCAAACTCTAATCCTTGCCCTATATATTGAACTATTTCCTTTGCATATCCTTCGTTTTCTCCTTCATTATAGACTCTTATTTTATATGTAATTGTATCTCCATTTTGAACTTCTACTGGATATTTTGTATGTTTATATTCTAATTTATTTTCTGTATTTGTTATTATTGGTTCTCTTTTATTTGTTGGTTCTGTTCTATTTATTTCAGATATATATTCTCTTTGAATTAATTTTAAATCCACTAATTTTATATCTTGTCCTGTTATTATTATCTGTTTATTTCTTGTTAATGATTGTATGTTTTGTGTATATGTTGGATTATCTAGTAAATCAACTTTTTCTTCTTCTTTTGGTGAATTTGTATATTTACCATCTGTTTTTACTAACATATTTAAATATGCATATTTGCTTATATCTTCTGGTTTTACTATCAAATTTAATGCTTGTGAGCAACTATATTCTCCTGTTGTTATTTCTGTGTTTGTTATAGTATCTATTACTTTTACTCCTTCTGGAGCCAATATTGTTATTGTGTGTTTGCAGTCTTTATAGTGTACATATGGAATTCCACCTATTCCACCCCATGTACTTGCAAAAGTTACATTTCCCTCTGTGTTATCTATCCAAATTTCCTTTGCATTATTAAATGCTAATATTCCTATTTGTGTAACTGTTGAAGGTAATTTGATTTTACTAAAATTGCAATTTGAAAATGTAAAATCTTTTATATTTGCACATGTTGAATTATAATTTAATTCTCCATTTAATCCTTCACATCCGCTAAAAACCCATTCTCCTATTTCTGTAACTGTGTTTGGTATTGTTAAATTTCCTGTTAATTTAGAACAATTTTGGAATGCTTTTTCTGGTATATTTGTTATTCCTGAACCTATTGTTATTGTTCCATTTAATTCTGAGCAGTTTGCAAATGCTTTTCTTCCTATTGTTTGTAATGTATTTGGTAGATTTAAGTTTCCTGTTAGACTTTTACAATTGTAGAAAGCATAATTTCCTATATTTTTTAAATTTGCTGGAAATTCTATGTCTTTTATATCTAAATTATAACAACTATGAAATGCATAGTCCTCTATGTTTATTAAATTTTGTGGTAATTTAAATTCTGCACCTTTTAATTTTTCACAGTGATAGAAAGCTTTACTTCCTATTGTTTCTATAGAATCTGGCATTTCAACTGTTTCTAGTGCCATGCAGTTTATAAAACAATATCTTTTTATTTCTTTTACTGAATTTGGTATAATAACTTTTTTTATTTGTTCATCTCTTGTGTTTCCAAAAATATTGTATTCATAATATGGGTATTTTCCTATTGAAACAACTGGGTATTGTCCTATTTTTGATGGTATTGTTACTGTTTCAATGTTTGCATTTGTTGAATTAAATTTTGCATATACATTTATTGCCTCATTTGACTCATTTAAACAATAATGCCACTCTATTCCATCTATAACATATGTGTATTCTGTGTATCCATATGATTCTTTTGGAGAAAATATATTTATTAATATTAATATTGATATTATACTAATAAATACATATATGCCTTTTTTCATTAGATACTCCTCCTTTTATTTATTTTTTCTTTTTAATATTATTATCACTGCAATACTAATTAAAAGAGCCACTATAATTGTTGTAAAACATATTGCTGTAAATCCTGTTTTTATTGTAATTATAATTTCTTCTTTGTCTTCATTATCCTCTGTTATGTCTTTAGAATCTGAATCATTTTCATATTCTGTTATTTTTACGCTATTTATTTTTGAACCTATATTTTCTTTATTAACTTTATATGTACATTCTATAAATATTGATTTACTTTCTCCTGGTTGTAATAAATTTTTATTTAATGAATTTGTTTTTACTTCATTTCCATTTACCACCCATTGTGTTGTTTGTGTTGATATTGCTTCAAATCCTTCTGGTAAATAATCTGTTATTTCTGTTGCATATCCATTTATTTCACCAATATTTGTTACCTTTATTTCATATTTTATTTTTAATTTTGTATTTTCTATTTCTTTTTTTGGTATATCTATTTTTAATATTTCTTCATTTGATTTTTTATTTATTATTTTTTGTCCTTCATTATTTTCTACTGTTACATTTATAATATTTTTTTCTATATTTAAATCAAATTTTTTTACATATACACTACACTCATCTGTGTTATTTTCTTTGTTAGCATCACATGAATCATCTTGTAATTTTACCTTATTTGTTGCTATTCTTCCATTATTTAATTTATTTTCTTTTACTTTTAACGCTATTTTTAGTTCTTTATATTCTGGTGATAGCATTGTTTGTTTGTTAAATCCTTTTAATTCTGTATTATTTAAAATACTTGTTTTTATATATTCTGCTTCATTTATATTTGTAGTTTCCTCTAAATCTCCTGATGAATTTATTTTATATAATTTCCAGCCATTTTGATTATTTAATTCATTATTTATATATTCTAATCCTTGTGGAATTTCATTGAATATATCTTTTATTGTTGCAGCATTTTCAGATTCATTATAAATTCTTATTGTAAAAACTAATTCTTGATTATTTTCTACTTTTTCCATATCTTCATTTTTAGTGTATATAATTTTTCCGTTTTTATCTAAACTTGTCTTTATCTCATTATTAACTTTTTTTATTCCATCTACTTCAGATACAAATTGTTTTATACTTACATCATATTTTGCATCTTTGTATTGTATTTTTACCTTTATTTTTTTATTTTCTACATCTATTTTTAATCCACTTAAATTTGTGTCATATTCTATATTTACTATAAATTTTTTTGATGCTTTATCCCATGTTTGATCTAATGTAAAAGATATATCATTATCTATTATTTTTTTATATTCATTAGGTACATCTATTTGTTTTATTATATATTTTTTCTTTCCTTCTTCTCTTACAGTTAATGTTCCTAAATATAAATCACCATTTTCTGTAACACCACTTGACAAACTTGATTGTTCTTCGTTTTGTAATTCATATTTTATATTATTAATTTTTTCATTGTATACATTAGTACTTTCTACTGTAAGCTCATATACATCTGGAATTTTCATATCTCCATATACTATTGTTACATTATTATTTTGTTGTTCTATTGAATAGCTTTCATTACTTGGTTTATACACATAAATTATATCCTTGCTATCTTCTTGAAAATATCCGTTTTTATTTATAGGTTCGTCGCCATAAGCTCTATAACAAGGAATATCCACTCTATCTGTTTTATACCATTCACCTATTTTTCCTTTTATTATTTCTTCTGGTAATAATGCATTTCCTTGTGTATCTATATATTTAATTGTTATACTCATTTGTTCATTTGTTACATTAGGACTGCTTGTTTTTAAAGCCTGCTTTACTCCATCAATATAATACTGTGTATTACTTATTCCAATAAAACTAGTGCTTATACTAATGATTATTATAATAACTGCAAATATTTTTAATAATGAATTTTTTTCTTCCACTTTATATACCT
>OIYV01000652.1_pt1 | contig 18923 bp, 16 predicted proteins | sample 1588251 | NCBI WGS metagenome assembly OIYV01 (sample SAMN03283282) | human gut metagenome | biome: human-associated habitat; material: feces | host: Homo sapiens | place: Peru | collected 2012
AATAAGTATTTTAAAAACTTAGACTTAGTTACAGAATACAATAAAGTAAAAAATGAATTGTATGCAAATTGGGAGGACATTGTAATAGAACAAAACAACAATTTAGATAATATATCAATGGATGCAGGAAAGAATATAGATGTGTCATGTATGGTAAAACTTCCTAATATAAATGTAGAGAACATAGAAGCACAAGTATATTATGGAAAAATATTGGATAATGGAACAATAGAAAATATAAGTATAATACCAATGAATTTAGTAAAAAGTGATAAAGAAAATAAAATATATACTTATACTGCTAAAATAGAATTAAAAACTGGTGGAAACTATGGATATACATTTAGGGTAATGCCAAAACATGAAATGTTATTAGATAGTGCTAATTTAAATCTAGTTAAATGGATAACAAAATAGATTTTAAAGTACTAAGTCTGGTGTGAGAAGTGTGAACCTTGGGTAATAGCCTTAAAATCCCAACTCCAATCTCACATATTTTATTATAAAATTACAATTATAAGGAAGGAATTTATTATGAGAAAAACAAAAATAGTGTGTACACTAGGACCTGCAACAGATGATCCAGAAGTGTTAAAACAATTGATGTATGCAGGAATGAATGTGGGAAGAATAAACTTTTCTCACGGAAATTATCAAGATCAAGAAGAAAGAATAAATGTATTTAAATGGATTAGAGGGGAGCTAGGACTACCAATCCCTTTACTTTTAGATACACAAGGACCAGAAATAAGAATAGGCAAATTTAAAGATGATAAAAAAGTTTTATTAGAAAAAGGAGCTACTTTTACATTACTAAACTCAGAAGAGTTAGGAGACGAAACAAAAGTATCTATAACATATAAAGAACTATATAAAGATGTAGACATAGGCAAAACAATACTTATAAATGACGGAACAATAGAATTAAAAGTAAAAGAAATAGTAGATAAAGATATAATTTGTGAAGTTATTCAAGGTGGCTATTTAACAAATAGAAAAAGTATTAATGTTCCAGATTTAGTATTAAATTTACCAAGCATAACAGAAAAAGATATTGCAGATATAAAATATGGAATAACAGCAGGGTTTGACTATATTGCAGCATCATTTGTAAGAAAACCAGAAGATGTACTTGCAATAAAAGAAGTTTTAAAGCAAAATAATGGAGAACATATAAAGGTTATTTCAAAAATTGAAAATAGAGAAGGAATAAATAATTTTGATAGAATACTAGAAGTATCAGACGGAATAATGGTGGCAAGAGGAGACTTAGGGGTAGAGATACCTATGGAAGAAGTTCCTATATATCAAAAACAATTTATTAAAAAAACATATAAGCAAGGGAAACCAGTAATAACTGCAACACAAATGCTAGAAAGTATGATAACAAATTCAAAGCCAACTAGAGCAGAAGTAAGTGATATAGCAAATGCAATATATGATGGAAGTAGTGCAATAATGCTATCTGGAGAAACGGCAACAGGAAACTATCCAATAGAATGCGTAAAAACCATGGATAGAGTAGCAACAACAATAGAAAAATCGTTAAAATACTGGAAAAGATTTAGAAACAGAGAATATGACTTGGAAAAATTAGACTATAAGTTTAATATGAATTATTCTGTTTGCACATTAGCATCAAATATAGAACCAAAAGCAATAATTGCATATACAAATACAGGAGATACGTCAAGAATGTTATCTAGCTTTGGACCAGAATGCCCAATATTTGCAATTACAGAAAATGAAACAACATATAGACAACTGGGAGCAGCTTGGAATATAATACCTAAGTTATTCCCACATCAAGAAAGTATAGATAAATTGGTTTATCTAGGAATAGATACTCTAAAAAAAGAAGGCTTTTTACAAAAAGGAGACAGAGTAGTAATTGCAGGAGGTGCAAAAGTTGTTACAGATTTATCTGATGCAGAAGCAGATATAAATACTGTAATGGGAGGAATTGTAATAATATAGGCTAAATAACAAAGTGGATTAAGTAGCACATATAAAAAAAGAGGTACTAAAAAGGAGACAAAATAATGAAAAAAGTTTTAAAAATTGTAGGAATAGTTTTACTACTAATAATATTAACATTAGTCATAGCAGCATTAATATACGGTAAAAGCTTGCTAAACAAGATTAACTATGAAGATGTAACAAGAGATCAAATAGAGATAAATGAGGGAGTTGAAGAATATTTATCCGAATATAGAAATATAGCTATATTAGGATTGGATGCACGAGACAATACTTTTTCAAACAGCAGAAGTGATTGCATAATAATAGTAAGTATAAATAACAACACAAAAGATGTAAAATTTGTTTCTGTTTATAGAGACACTTATTTGCAAATAGATGGATACGGTTTTGATAAAATAACACATGCATATGCATACAATAAAGCTCCACTTGCAATAAGCTCAATAAACAAAAATCTAGATTTAGATATAACAGAATATGTAACAATAAACTTTGACTCAGTTACAAGTATAGTAGATGCAATAGGAGGAATACAAATAACAGTAACAGATGCAGAAGCAAAAAACATACCAGGTTTAACAACTGGCGGTACATATAACTTAACAGGAGCACAGGCTTTAGCATATGGAAGAATAAGAAAAATAGACAGCGATTATGCAAGAACAGAAAGAATGAGAAATGTATTGGAAAAAGTATTTGAAAAAGCTAAAAAAATGGATGTAGCTAAATTAAATAGTTTAGTAAATGAACTATTACCGAAGGTTTCTACAAATATAACACAAAATGAAATTGTAAAAATGATACCAAAAATAAAAGATTACAATGTGGTTTCAAGTATAGGTTGGCCATATGAAGTAAGAGGAATAACAACAGATAGGTGGTATGCAGTACCAGTAACATTGGAACAAAATGTAAAAAAACTACATGAAGATTTATTTGGCAAAAGTGATTATGAAGTCTCTAAAGAAGTAAAAGAAATAAGCGAGAAGATTATAAACAAAACAGGATATAGATAAAGCAAAAAGGATGCTAGAATTTAGCATCTTTTTTGCTTTGAGAATGCATCTAAAAAACACAACAGATAATTTAAAAATAACATAAAAAAAGCTTGATTAAATAATAACTTTGTCGTAAAATATTTATTGTAATTAAAGTACATTTTTGATACTTTATTATATGGGGGGAGATACAATTGAATAAAATTAGAAAATACAGAAATGCAGTTCTATTTTTAATAGATATATTAATAATTTCATGTGCATCTATAGTGACATCTTTTTTAGTAAATAATACTATAGATTTTTTTAAAGAAAAAAATCTTGAATTAGTTAGAAATACAATTTTTATATCTATAATTGTATATCAAATATATTTTAATCTTTTTGAAACTTATAAAAAAATAACAAGATATGAAAATGGAAAAGATTATTTAATCTATGCATTGGCAAGTGTCTTGTCAGCTTCATCTATAATATTATTAGGATTTATGTTCAATATGCCTATTCTTGGATATAAACAAACTATACTTTCTATGATAATAATTATTGTTTCAACAATTTCATATAGAGTAATAATAAGACTTATTTTGAATATAGACCATAAAAATCAAGAACAGACTCAAAACAAAAAAAATCTATTAATAATCGGGGCGGGAGAAGCAGCAAGAGACATAATAAAAACAATAAAAGCAAAAATGAATCATACATACAATATTGTTGGTATAATAGATGACAATCCAAATAAAATCAATTATATAATTTCTGGAGTTAAAATTTTAGGAAATAGATATAACATACAAGAAATATGTAGAAAAAACAATGTAGATACAATATTTTTCTCGATTGCAAATATAGGTAATCAAGACAAAAAAGAAATAATTACATTGTGCCAAGAAACTAATGCAAAAGTAAGAATTCTTCCAAGCACTACAGACATAATAAAAGGAAAAAGCATAATGCAAAACTTAAGAGATGTGGAGATAGATGATATTTTAGGAAGAGAACCAATTGTTTTAGATAACCAAAATATAGGTGAATTAATAGAAAATAAATGCATTCTAGTAACAGGTGGAGGAGGCTCAATAGGCTCTGAGCTTTGCAGACAAATTGTAAAATATAATCCTAAAAAATTAGTAATATTAGATATATACGAAAATAATTTATACAATATAGAAATGGAATTAAGATATAAGCATTATGATGAAAAAATAGATATAATTCCAATAGTTGGAAGTGTACGAGATACAAATAAACTAGAAAAGGTATTTAAAGATTACAATCCATATTTAGTGTTCCATGCAGCAGCACATAAACATGTGCCTCTAATGCAAATAAACCCTCTAGAAGCAATTAAAAACAATGTTATAGGAACATACAATGTTGCAAAATGTGCGGACAAGCACAATGTAAAAAGATTCATATTAATTTCTACAGACAAAGCGGTTAACCCTACAAATGTAATGGGCGCAAGTAAAAGAATGTGTGAAATGATAATACAAGCAATGAACAGTGTTAGCAAAACTAAATTTGCAGCAGTTCGTTTTGGAAATGTTTTAGGAAGTAATGGTTCTGTAGTTCCATTATTTAAAAAGCAAATAGCAGCAGGTGGACCAATTACAGTAACACATAAAGAAATTACCAGATTTTTTATGACAATACCAGAAGCAGTAGAACTAGTATTACAAGCAATGAGCTATGCAGAAGGTGGAGAAATATTTGTTTTAGATATGGGAGAGCCGGTAAAGATTTATGACTTAGCAGTTTCACTTATAAAATTATCTGGACTAGAACCAAATGTAGATATACCAATAAAAATAACAGGGCTAAGACCAGGAGAAAAACTATATGAAGAAGTACTAATGGCAGAAGAAGGATTAAAACAAACAGCCCATAACAAAATATTTATTGGAAAGCTAAATGATGTAAAATATGAATTTATAGAAGAAAAAATTGCAGAATTAAAAGAAATAGTATTAAATGAAGATATCGAAATGAATAAATTTATGGAGAAAATAAAAGAAATCGTACCTACATATAGAGAACCAGAAATAGTCAATAGATTAAAAGAAGAAGAAACGAAAACTGCTACAATGAAAAATATTGTAAAACCATTAGCAAATACTAAAGAATTGCCATTAGCAGAAAATGCAAATTAGAAGGAAAAACAAATGAAAACAAAAATAATTTTAATAATACTAATAATTTTATGGATGGTAACAGTATTTTTATTTTCCAATCAAAAAGGTGAAATATCGGGAAATACAAGTGGAAAATTTATAAAAGTACTTGCTAAAATATTTGCAAAAAATCCATCAGAAAAACAAATTGAAAGAATGCAATTACCAATACGAAAACTAGCGCACTTTACAATTTATGCAATAGGTGGAGTATTGGCAATTTTGCTACTAAATCAATTTGAAATATCTTTTTTGAAAAAAATAATATATAGTCAACTAATTATTACAACATATGCAATAACAGATGAATTTCATCAATACTTTATACCACGGGAGAACAGCAGCTATAACAGATGTATTAATAGATTCATTAGGAGGATTTACAGCAATAATATTAATTAGTTTGATGTTTATGAGTAAATAGAAAACAATAAAAGAAAGAAGAAGAAAATGAAAAAAACATATATAATTATAAAAAATATAATTGATTTTATTTTATCACTAATTGCATTAATAATTTTACTTCCATTTTTTTGCATATTTGCAATAATAATAAAATTAGAATCAAGAGGACCAATATTTTTTAAGCAAAAAAGAATAGGAAAAAATAAAAAAGAATTCTATATATACAAATTTAGAACAATGAGAACAGATACACCAAAAGACATGCCAACTCATCTATTAAAAGATGCAGAATCATATATAACTAAAAGCGGAAAAATTTTTAGAAAAACAAGTATAGATGAATTACCACAAATATTAAATATACTAAAAGGACAAATGAGCATAATTGGCCCAAGACCAGCATTATGGAATCAGTATGACTTAATAAAGGAAAGAGATAAATATAATGCAAATTCAATAAGACCAGGATTAACAGGATGGGCTCAAGTAAATGGAAGAGATGAATTAGAAATACCAATCAAAGCAAAATTTGATGGAGAATATGTAGAAAAAATGTCACTTTTATTTGATACAAAAATATTTTTGAAAACAATAATAAAAGTATTTAAGCATGATGGAGTTGTAGAGGGAAAAGTAGAAAAAGAAAAGACAGAGGTATAAAGATGTTATTAGTAATAGGCGTGACTGGACATACAGGAAAATATTTTTTACAAGAATTGGTAAAAAATAAATATAAAGAAAAGATAAGATTTTTAATAAGAAAAGAAAATGAAGAAGCAATATTAAAAGATACAGGCTTAAATTATGAAACTATTTATGGAGATTTAGAAAATATAGAAAGTCTAAAAAGAGCCTGTAAAGATATTGATCAAATTCTAGAAATATATAATATAAGATACTCATTAAATGTATTAGAAGCTGCGATACAAAACAATGTAAAAAGAATCATATTTGTTCATACAACAGGAATTTTTTCAAAATATAAAATGGCATCAGAAGAATATAAGATAATAGAAAAAGAAGTAATTGAAAAATCAAAAAACAATAATATTGATATAACGATATTACGCCCAACAATGATATATGGAGATATATGTGACCATAATATAAGTAAATTCATAAAAATGATGGATAAAATGCGAATTTATCCTATGATAGCTGGTGGAAAAGCGGAAATACAACCAGTTAATGCAAGAGATTTAGGACGAGCATATTATCAAGTATTAATAAATCCAGAAAAAACCAAAAATAAGAATTATAATTTATCTGGTGAAAAACCAATCACGATAAAAAATATGCTAAAACTAATACTGAAGTATTTAGATAAAAAAACAATATTTATACCAATACCAATGTTTATTAGCATAACAGTAGCATACATATTGAAAATCTTAACATTTGGTAAAAAAGATATAGTAGAAAAAGTTTTAAGAATGAACGAAACGAGGATTTTTAGTAATGAAGAAGCAAGACGAGATTTTGGATATACTACAATCAAATTTGAAGAAGGAATAAAAGATGAGGTTAGGCAATATAAAAACAAACCCAAAAATGAAAGTAAAAATGCTATTATTCTTACAACTGTACCATCTACAATTGAACAGTTTAATATGATTAATATTAATTTATTAAAAGAGATGAATTATGATGTTTATGTAGCATCTAATTTTAATACACCTGGTAATATAGACAAAATAAGGCTAGAAAATTTCAAAACCGAATTAAAAAACAATAATATAAAAATGTATAACATTGACTTTTCAAGAAATCCATTAAATATTAATAATATTAATGCCTATATGCAATTAAAAAAAATATTTAATAATAAAAAATTTGACATAATACATTGCCATACACCAATTTGTGGGGCAATTACTAGATTGGCAAGTAAAAAAACAAGGAAAAATGGAACAAAAGTAATATACACGGCACATGGATTCCATTTCTATAAAAAAGCTCCAGTGAAAAATTGGATTATATACTATCCAATAGAAAAAGTATTATCAAAATATACAGATTGCTTAATTACAATAAATGAAGAAGATTATAATCTGGCTATAAAAAAATTCAACAAATGTAAAAAAGTTGAACTTGTAAGAGGAGCAGGAATAGATATAGAAAAATTTGATAAAAAGTTAACAATTAAAGAAAAAAATGAATTGAAAGAAAAAGTAAAGTTAAATTGCGATGATTTTCTATTACTTGAGGTTGGAGAATTAAATAAAAACAAAAATCAAATAATGGCAATAGAAGTAATGAAAGAATTAGTAAAGATAAATAATAGTATAAAATTATTACTTGTAGGAGTTGGAACACAGGAACAATTTTATCAAAATAAAATAAAAGAATATAACTTACAAAATAATGTTTATATTTTGGGGTATAGAAGAGATATTCCAAAATTAATGAAAATATCAAATATACTATTGTCTTTAAGTTATAGAGAGGGATTACCAGTTAATGTTATGGAAGCTATGGCTTCTGGATTACCAATTATTGCAACAGATTGCAGAGGAAACAAGGATTTAATAGTTAATGGAGAAAATGGCTATATAATTAATATCAACAATATGAACGAGTTAAAAGAAAAAATATTATTCTTGCTAAAAAATAAAAATATTTGCGAGCAATTTGAAATAAATTCTAAAAAGAAAATTAAAAAATATGGAAACAAAGAAATTAAAGACAGACTAAAACAAATATATGCATAATAAGAAAAAAGAGAAAGCAATATATGTATTAAATGGCAAATAACAGACTGAAAAAGTACAAAAATATTAAAAAGTATACATATAAAAAATCAAAATAAATAAATCTAAAAAATGGAGAAATATTAGAAATGAAAATCTTATTTACAATGATGTCTATGCAAAAAGGTGGAGCGGAAAGAGTTATTGCAAATTTATCAAATTATATGATAAACAATGACAAGATTATTTTAGTTCCGTTATTAAATGAGAAAAATGCATATAATCTTAATTCTGAAATAAAAGTCAGATGCATAAATAAAAAGCATGAAAAAAGGGCAAAAATAAATAAAATAATGAATAAAATATCAATTGCTAAATTAATAAGATTAAGAAGAGTTATTTTAGAAGAGAGGCCTGATGTTATATTAGCATTTCTACCAGAACCATCTTTCAAAATATTATTTTTAAAACACATAAGCAAAAGGATAAAAGAAATACCAGTTATCATTTCAGTAAGAAATGATCCTGAGATAGAATATAAAAATAAGATAATCAATTATATAATGAGAAAATTATACCCATTAGCAAATGGTTTTGTATTTCAAACTCAAGATGCAAAAGATTATTTTAAGACTATATTAAAATGTAAGAAAGAAGTAATAGAAAATCCAGTAAATGAAAATTTCTTAAAGACGAATTACAAAGGCGAAAGAGAAAAAAAAATTGTTGCGGTAGGAAGGCTAGAGCCTCAAAAAAATTATCCATTACTTATTGAAGCATACAAAGAAGTATGTGCAAAACATCCTGAGTACAATCTGGAAATTTATGGAGAAGGTAGTTTAAAGGAATATTTATTAGAAATAACAAAACGATTAAAACTTGAAGAAAAAGTAATTTTTAAGGGTGAATCTAACCAAGTGTGGGCAGATATTTACAAGGCTTCCGCATTTGTAATGTCATCAAATTATGAAGGTATGCCAAATGCTCTATTAGAAGCTTTTTGCTTAGGAGTTCCTTGTATATCAACAGACTGCCCATGTGGGGGGCCTAGAAGCATAATAACAAATGACATTAATGGGTTACTAACAAAAGTGGGAGATATAAAAGGACTAACTGATGCAATAAATAGAATAATAGAAGAAAATATTGGCGTAAAATTTAGTAACAAAGCGAGTAAAGAAAGACAAAAGTTTAAAACAAATGTGATATGTAATAAATGGAAAAAATTTATAGAAGATATAGTAGACTGGAGATAGTTAAATGAAAATCATGTTTTGTATAGGAGATTTAAGAAAAGGTGGAGCAGAAAGAGTAATTACTAATTTAAGCAATGAGTTATGCAAAAAAAATTCTGTAACCATATTGACAACAACAAACAAGCGAATAGAATATATTGTAGATAATAGAGTGAGATTAATTTCGATAGATAATGATAGCAAAAAAGAAACTGAAAAATTTATATTATACAGAAATCTATATAGAATAAAAAGAATGAAAGAAATAATTTTGAACCAAAAGCCAGATATAATAGTATCCTTTTTAAAAGAACCTTGCGCAAGAGCTTTAATATTAAAAACATTTTCAAGGAAAATAAAAAAAATACCATTAATTATATCAATTAGAAATAATCCATCAAATGTATTTAATAAAAAGATAGATAAAATAATGCTAAAAACCATATATAATAATGCAGATGGCTATGTTTTTCAAACAGAAGAAGCAAAAGAGTATTTTAATAAAGAAATACAGGAAAGGTCTGCTATAATAGCTAACCCAATTAATCCTGAATTTATATGTGAAAGATATAATGGAATAAGAGAAAATAAAATTGTTTCAGTAGGAAAACTGATGAAACAAAAAAATCATAAATTATTGATAGAAGCATTTGCAAATATAAACAGAAAATATCCAGAATATAAATTACTAATTTATGGTGAAGGAGAATTAAGAGAAAAACTGGAAGAAAGAATAAGAGCTTTAAAATTGGAAGATAAAATACTGTTAAAAGGAAATAGTGATAATATAAAAAAAGAAATATATAAATCAAAAATATTTGTAATGACATCAGATTATGAAGGAATGCCGAATGCTTTGATGGAAGCAATGGCTATGGGGATTCCATGTATATCAACAGATTGCCCGTGCGGAGGGCCAAAGAGCTTAATAGAAAATGAAAAGAATGGGTTATTAATAGAAGTTGGGGATTTAAATGAATTACAAAAAAGTATAATAAGATTAATTGAAGATAATGACTTAGCAAATCAAATAAGTAAAAATGCAAACAAAATAGGGCAAGTTTTTACAACAGAAAAAATAAATCAAAAATGGATAGAATATATAAATAAGATACAGGAGATAAGAATATGCAAATAAACATTATTGCTATAGTTATAATATGTATATTAGCCTTAATAGTAAACTTATTAAAATTAAAAAATAAAAAAAGAATTCTTTTACTGTTAGCATTCGGGGTACTATATGTTATTTTAATAATAAGAGAACCGGCTTCAGATCTTAAAACATATTTATATTATTTTAGAATTATAAATGCAAAAAGTTTTATAGAAACAATAAAATTCACAAGATTTGAGCTTTTATATGTATTGTTAAATAAAATTATAGGTGTAATTTCAACTAATGAAAGAGTATTTATAATGATAACATCACTTATTATGCTTATAGGCCCATATGCATTTATAAAAAAGTACTCTAATAATTATTTATTATCAATAACACTATATATTGCTTTAGGATTATTCCATTATAATTTTTATGTTTTACGTCAATCAATAGCAGTAATATTTTTATTGAAAAGCATAGATTTTATAAAAGATAAGAAAAAATTAAAGTTTTTTGCAACCGTTTTAATTGCTACATTATTTCATAAAAGTAGTTTGATATTTTTGATAGCATATCCGATTTGTATGATAAAAATAAAGCCTAAATATTTAATAACAATATTCTTTATAAGTGTTATAATATTTACATTAAAAACACAATTAACTAATTCTATATTAAAGATAGCCTATTCAGACTATTATGGATATAAGATTAATGATGGATATTCAAGACTATTATTAATTAGTATAATGTTTATTTTTGTAAGCTTAATTTTATGCAATATGAAAGAAAAATATAATAATATGTTTTTGTTGAACATATGTGCAATTAGTATTCCAATTCAAATACTAGCGACAGAAGTTAGTGTAATATCTAGAATAGCTAATATATTTATTTTTCCTTTTATAGTACTTATACCAATAGCAGTTTCTAATTTGAAAAATAAAAACCAACAAATCTTTGGAACTTTTATAATAGAATTGGTTTCAGTATTATACACAGCATTTTTCATTATAGAGAAGGAGTATAAAACTATACTTTAAATAATAAATAATATTATTGACAAGAGAGGAGAAGTTAATGGAAAGCAAAAGAAGAATTCTAAATGTAATTTTTGATAGTGGAATATCATGTCTCTTACCAACAAAACTATTTTTAAAAATGAAATATAAAATTAGAGTGGGAAAGAAATTAGATCTAAAGAATCCACAGACTTTTAATGAAAAATTGCAATGGCTAAAGCTATACGATAGAAACCCTGAATATACTAAAACGGTAGATAAATATCAAGCAAAACAATATGTAGCTGATATTATTGGAGAAAAATATATAATTCCCACATTAGGTATATGGGACAAATTTGAAAATATCAATTTTGAAGAACTACCAAATCAATTTGTATTAAAATGTACCCATGATTCAGGAGGATTAGTAATTTGTAAAGATAAATCAAAATTAAATATAAAAGAGGCTAAAAGAAAGATTAGTAAAAGTTTAAAAACAAATTACTATTATCATGGCAGAGAATGGCCATACAAGAAGGTAAGGCCAAGAATTATAGCTGAGAAATATATGGCTACTTATAAGCAAAAAGAATTAATAGATTATAAATTCTTTTGTTTTAATGGTGAACCAAAATTCTTGTATGTTTCAGAGGGACTATCAAATCACGAAAATGCAAGAATAAGTTTTGCCAATATGAATTATGAAAAAACAGAATTCTATAGAAAAGATTATAGACCATTTGATAAATTACCAGATAAACCAACAAATTTTGACAAAATGAAAGAACTATCTAAAAAATTATCAAAAAACATACCATTTATAAGAGTGGATTTTTATGAGGTAAATGGACAAATATATTTTGGAGAATTAACATTTTTCCCGTGTTCAGGATTCATACCATTTGAACCAGAAGAATGGGATAGAAAATTGGGAGATATGTTAAAATTACCAAAGGAGAAAAAAATTGAGAAGTAAAAAAGCAATATTAAATATAATTACATCATTATTTTTACAAGCTATAGTCTTATTATGCGGTTTTATAGTACCCAAATTAATTATTACTAATTTTGGTTCAAATGTAAATGGACTTGTTTCATCAATAACACAATTCTTGGCATACATTTCATTATTAGAATCACGGAATAGGCCCTGTTATTAAAGCTGCTTTATACAAGCCTATAGCTAAAAAAAATAAAAAACAAATAGAAAATATATTAAAAGCTTCTGAAAAGTTTTTTAGAATAATTGCACTAATATTTGTTGTATACTTAATTGTCTTATCAATTGCTTATCCTGCAATTGTAAGTAGCCAATTTGCATATATGTACACTTTATCATTAGTGCTAATAATATCAATAAGTACATTAGCGGAATACTATTTTGGTATGACATATAAACTATATTTACAAGCAGAGCAGAAAACATATATTACATCTATTATTCAAATGATTGGGTATATATTAAATACATTAGCAATTATAGTTTTAGTAAAATGCAATGCAAGTATACAAATTGTTAAGTTAGTAAGCAGTATAATATTTGTGCTAAGACCAATAGTACAAAACATTTATGTAAGAAAAAAATATAATATTAATTTAAAAGATGCGGACAAGGATTATCAATTAAAGCAAAAGTGGGATGGCTTAGCTCAACATATTGCAGCAGTAATACATAATAATACTGATATAACAATATTAACCTTCTTTACACAGATAACAGAAGTTTCTGTATATTCTGTATACTATTTAGTTGTTAAAGGCATAAAATCAATAATACAAGCTTTTACAGGAGGAATCGATGCCTCTTTTGGGGATATGATAGCTAAAGGAGAGAAAGAACAACTAAATAAAAGTTTTAAAACATATGAATTGTTTTATTATACTATTACAACAATTGCATATATATGCACAGCAATTTTAATAATTCCATTTGTAGAGGTATATACATTTGGAATAACAGATGCTAACTATATTAGACCAGTATTTGCAACTTTATTGGTTTTAGCCGAATTTGTATGGGCTATAAGGTTACCATATAGCTCAATTACACTAGCGGCAGGACATTTTAAAGAAACGCAAAAAGGAGCATGGGTGGAAGCAATTTCTAATATTGTTATATCTTTAATATTAGTGTGGAAATATGGAATAGTTGGCGTAGCGATAGGAACATTAGTTGCAATGCTAATTAGAACAGTAGAATTTGTATATCATGCAAACAAATATATATTAGAAAGAAAACAAATGGAGTCTTTTATAAGATTTGCCATAATGATAATGCAAGTAGTAATTGTTGCAATAGCATCAAAGTTATTGCCAGTATATCAATTTACAAACTATTTTACATGGGTAAAATATGCATGTATAGTATTTGTTTTAACACTATTAGTTGTACTTCCAATAAATTTAATTGTTTATAGAAAAGATACAAAACAACTACTAAATATAATAAAAAACACTTTTATGAAAAGAAAGGTAAAATAAATGAAAAAACAATATAATGCAATTGATATACTAAAATTATTTTTTTCAATTTGCGTGGTTGGAATACATACTTCAATAATGCAAAATGAAAATTCGAACATAGAATGGGGGATACTTCATGGAATATTTAGATTAGCAGTACCTTTCTTCTTTGTATGTTCAGGATTTTTCCTAGGAACTAAATTATATAAGTCAACTACTATTGATGAAGGGTTAGTAGAAATAAAAAAATACATAAAAAGGCTTATAATTCCTTTTGTATGTTGGATGATAATAGAGTTACCAATACAATTATACACCTATCGAAAAGACAGCTGTACTGTAATTTTACTAAAGTTAATTAGAAAAATTATTTTTTATCCTTGGGGAGCTTTATGGTATGTATTAGCAGTAATTGTTGCTATAATAATTATTATACCATTTTACAAAAGAAATAAAATTAAAAATGCAATGGCTATAGGAGGAATATTATATATTTTTGCATTAATATGTAATAATTATTACTTTTTAGTGGAAAATACGGTGTTTCAAAAAGTAGTAGATACATATTTAAAAATATGTATTTCAAGTAGAAATGGAGTTTTTGAAGGCTTATATTTTGTATCATCAGGAATATATATATCAAAGTTAATTAAAGAAGGATTTAACCTGAATAGCTTAAAAAACAAAATAATATTTATTGTGTCATATATATTATTAATAATGGAAATCTTTTTAATAAAAGGTCAAACTTATAAAGATGATCATTCTTTATTTATAATGTTTATAATTTTAATACCAGAAATGTTTATTTTCTTTATGAACTTCAATACAAAAACTGATACTAAAATCATTAGAAACTATAGTACAGGGATATATTTTATGCATGCATTTGTTAGAGACATTATAAAAGCAATATTATTAATCACTAATATTAGTATGAATCGTTGGTTAATGTTCGGAAGCGTTATAACAATATCAATAGCATTATTAACCATATTATATAAAGTAAACAATAAATATATAAATATGATTATTAAATAACAAGAAAGGATTAAAAATATGAAAACATATCTAATTACCGGAGGAGCAGGCTTTATTGGCTCTAGTTTAAGTGAAAGATTAATTAAAGAAGGAAACAAGGTAGTTGCAATCGATAATTTTTGCGATTTCTATAATCCTACAATAAAAGAAAATAATGTAAAAGAATTGATTAAGAATTCCAATTTTAAACTATATAGAAATGACATTAGAGATAGGGAATCAGTTAAAAAGATTTTTGAAGAGAACAATATTGATATAGTAATGCATTTAGCTGCTATGGCAGGAGTTAGACCTTCTATAGAAAACCCAGTACTTTATCAAGAAGTTAATTGCATGGGAACTCAAAATATATTGGAAGAAATGAAAGCACATAATGTTAAAAATCTTGTTATGGCATCTTCTAGTAGTGTTTATGGAAATTGCAAAGAAGTTCCTTTTAAGGAAAATATGATAGTTGATTTTGCAATTAGTCCTTATGCAGCAACTAAAAAGGCTAATGAGGTTATGACACATGTTTATCATAAATTATTTGATATGAATGTTATAATGCTTAGATTTTTTACAGTATATGGACCAAAACAAAGACCAGATTTAGCGATTAATAAGTTTACAAGATTAATGCTTGAAGATAAAGAAATACCAATGTTTGGGGACGGAACAACTTCAAGAGATTATACATATATTGATGATATTGTAGATGGCATTATTAGGTCTTGCAACTATGTAGAAAACAACAATGATGTATATGAAATATTAAATTTAGGAAATTCTTCTCCGGTTTCTCTAAAAGAAATGATAAATACTATTGGACAAGCTATTGGAGTGAATCCAAAGATCAAACAACTTCCAATGCAACCAGGAGATGTAGATAGAACTTTTGCAGATATTTCAAAGGCAAAAAAATTAATAGGATATAATCCAAAAACTTCTTTTAAAGAAGGTATTGAAAATTTTGTTAAATGGTATAAAATAAATGGGGGTATTTAATGGCATAAGAGGTGAAAAATGTACAAACAGTTAAAACCAATGTTAAATGAGCGTGAACAAATTGAACATTTGCTCAAAAATGGAGTGAAATTTGAAATAATCTCCGAAAAAGATGCTGAGGAATATTTAAAGAAAAACAATAACTATTTTAAGTTAACAGCATATAGGAAAAATTTTGAAAAATATGCTACTGGAAAAAACAAAGGTAAATATATAAATTTGGATTTTCAAATGCTCATAGATCTTTCTATAATAGATATGAGAATAAGAAAAAGCTTATTAAATATTGTATTAGATTTAGAACATTATACAAAAATTAAATTATTAAATAAAGTAGAAAACACTACAAAGGATGGATATTCATCAGTAGAAAAATACATTCAAAATTTAAAACCAGAAGAATATAATTCTTTAGAGTGTGAGCTAAACAGACATATAAAAAATACATATTGTGGAGATTTAGTTAGTAAATATAACAAAGAGTATCCAATTTGGGTGTTTATAGAAATAATCCCATTTGGAAGATTGATTAAATTTTATAAGTTTGTAGCAGAAAACTTACAAGATAAAGAAATGTTGAATGAGTCATACTTATTAAAGAATGTAAGGGAACTTAGAAATGCCTGTGCACATAATAATTGTATATTAAATAATTTAAGACAAGGAACAGCTAAACCACAAGCAGATTATGGAATGCTAAGAGAAATTTCAAAAATAGGAATATCTAATGGAGCTATTGGAAAGAAAATGAGCAATGCTAGAATTCAACAAATAGTAACATTATTATATTTAAATAAAAAAATAACAACAAGTGAAGGAGTATTAAAATACCAGAAAGAAATGTTGCAAGAATTAAAGAATAGAATAGAACGCAATATTCAATATTATTCAAATAATACATTAATAAAATCAAATTTAAATTTTTTGAATAGAATAATTGACACATGGTATAATAATAGTGTATAATATATATTATATAAAAAAAGATTATTCTTTTGCGGAGTTGTGTTTTTAAGAAGCATAACTCCTATTTTCTTTTTATTGGAAAAAATAAATTGAATTTTATTTATATATAGTATAAGGGGGATTTTAAAATGAAAATAGCAGTAGCTGGAACAGGATATGTTGGATTATCTTTAGCAACATTATTAAGTCAAAAAAATGAGGTAGTAGCACTAGATGTTATTCCTGAAAAGGTAGAAATGATAAATAATCGTATTTCACCAATTGAGGATAAAGAAATTGAGGAGTATTTTAAAACAAAAAAATTAAACTTGAAAGCAACCTTAGATTATAAAGAAGCTTTTGAAGGAGCAAAGTTTGTTATAATTAGTACTCCAACAAACTATGATGACGAAAAGAATTATTTTGATACTTCTAGTGTAGAAGATATAATTCAAAAAGTAAAAGGAATGAATATAGATACAACAATGGTCGTTAAGTCTACAATACCAGTTGGATTTATAAAGGCAATGAAAGAAAAATATGGAATAGATAATATAATATTTAGTCCGGAATTTTTAAGAGAAGGACATGCTTTGTATGATAATCTATATCCATCAAGAATTGTTGTAGGGGAAAAATCAAAAAGAGCAGAAGAATTTGCAAATCTTTTAAAAGGATCATGCTTAAAAGATAATGTAGAAATTAAGTTTATGAATTCAACAGAAGCAGAAGCTGTTAAATTGTTTGCGAATACATATTTAGCTTTAAGAGTTGCATATTTTAATGAATTAGACACATATGCAGAACTTAAAGGACTTAATACAAAAGACATTATAGATGGAGTGTGCTTAGACCCAAGAATTGGTACACACTACAATAATCCATCATTTGGATATGGAGGGTATTGTTTACCAAAAGATACAAAGCAATTAAAAGCAAATTACAAAGATGTTCCAGAAAATTTAATTAGTGCTATTGTTCAAAGCAATACTACAAGAAAAGACCACATTGCAGATGTTATTATAGCTAAGAAACCAAGCATTGTAGGAATTTATAGATTAACAATGAAAAGTGGCTCTGACAATTTTAGGTCAAGTGCAATACAGGGTATAATGAAAAGAATAAAGGCTAAGGGTATAGAAGTTGTGGTATATGAGCCAACATTAAAAGATGATGAATTCTTTAATAGCAAAGTTATAAGAGATATAGAAGAGTTTAAAAAACTTTCTGATGTTATAGTTGCAAATAGAATGAATACTGATTTAGAAGATGTAAAAGAAAAAGTATACACAAGAGATTTATTTGCAAGAGATTAATAAGAAATAGAATTTATAGAGTTGTGCTAAAATGTACAAAAAGATGCTACAGTAACTCTATCAGGAACAAATGCAACACCATATACAAATGTAAGAATAAAAATTGATTTAGTATCTGGACCTGCAACACCAGAACTTTTAGCAACAGATTCAGCAGGAACCACATATAATTTAGCTCAAGCTGGATATTGGGGACCACCAAGTGGATTGCAGTAGGAGGGACATTTACAAACGAAACGCCTATTAAAGCAACATACCCAGAAGCAGGAACATATGTTAGCAGATTATCTTTAATTGATTTAAACAACTCAAACGCTGTTATAACTTCTAAAGAATTTACAGTAACAGTAACAGATGATAATCAAGTAATAGAAAATGTAACAAATGTACAAAACAATGTTATTGAAGAAATACCACAAACAGGAGTAAGCATATGGACATATATAATTGTTTCAATAGCACTGATAGTAGCGATTTTATATGCAAGAAAATTAATAAATAAAGCTAGATAAAAATATACATGCACATTTATTTTATATGATTCATAATATATTACAAATGTGCATGTAAGGTG
>OIYV01000653.1_pt1 | contig 18884 bp, 20 predicted proteins | sample 1588251 | NCBI WGS metagenome assembly OIYV01 (sample SAMN03283282) | human gut metagenome | biome: human-associated habitat; material: feces | host: Homo sapiens | place: Peru | collected 2012
CATGAATTCCAGGAGCATAAGGACGTCTAGCTAATTCTTTTCCATTTTCTAAAACAGAAAATCCTAATCTACGAGCTTTCTTATAAACTGGACCAGTATATCTTGCCATAATAGTTTCTCCTTTCTTTAGCGAAATAGAGATTTCTAAATAATTAATAGGGTGTTTATTATCTTTTTCCCTTAGGCAGTTTAAGTTACTAAAGTTATTTCAAATAAACACATTACTAATATTTAGAACCCTGCCTAAATACGCATAAGTATTATATATTAAATATATGTAATTTGTCAAATATTTTGTTATATTTACATGGTATATACGAAATAAATTTACAAACAATAAATAATATGATAATTTTAAATTGAAATAGAAGGTAATTAATATGAATGAAATAAATAAACCATATACTGAAGAAGAACTAGCAGCTCTAAAAGCAAATTTTAAAAATAGTGACAGCATTACTGATAAGCAAATTGAAGAAGCCATCGATAGAGTAATACTAGAAGGTAAATCATTAACTATGGAAAATGTTATTCAAACAATATCAGGAATGAAACCTAAAACCAATGAAATGAGTATGATGTAGATTGCTACATCTTTTTATTTGTGTTATTATATAAATAATAGGAAAGGGTTGTCTATGGCTAGTTTAAAAGAACATTTTGCAATAAAAAACTATGAACAAGCAGAAAGCTACAAAGAAGCAATTTGCATTGGCAAATACTATCGTATAACTGTTCTAAGTGATGTATTATTAAGATTAGAATATTCACCAACTGGAACTTTTGAAGATCGTCCTACTGAATTAGTTGAATTCAGACGTTTTCCTGTTCCTAAATTTTTTATTAAAGAAGATCAAAACTTTCTAACCATAACAACCAAATATTTTAAACTAGAATATCAAAAAGATAAACCATTTTATGGTTCCAAAGTATCACCAGATCAAAATTTAAAAGTAGTTTTAAATGGTACAGATAAAATCTGGTATTTTGATGCTGCCGAAGCACGTAACTTTAGAGGTACAACATACTCTTTAGATAATATAGATGGTAATCCTACATATCAAAAAGGATTATATTCAACTGATGGTTTTGTTTCTATCGATGATTCACAAAGTCTATTATTTAATCAAGATGGATCATTAGGCAGAAGAAGTGATAAAAGAATAGATACTTATTTATTTATGTATCGTAAAGACTTTGGCTTTTGCTTAAGAGATTACTTTAAATTAACCGGTAAGCCATTATTAATTCCAAGATATTCTCTAGGAGTATGGTGGTATAAAAACATTGAATATAATACTGATTCAATTAATAAATTAATCGATGATTTTAAAAGAAATGAAATACCTTTATCAGTATTATTATTAAATTCCTGGTACATGAAATATGACAATATGGATACTGGATATACATTTAATTATAAAGATTTTGATAATCCTAAAAAACTAATAGATACCTTACATGAAAACCATATTAAACTAGGACTTCGTATTAATCCAATGGCCGGCATCCATCCCGAAGAACTAGGGTACCAAAGATTTAAACAAGCATCAGGATATAATGAAGATGGCATCATCCCATTTAATGTTTTTAATAAAGATATGTTAAATGCATATTTTGATATTTTAATCAAACCATTATATGATTTTGGAACTGACTTTTTCTGGATTGATTATAATAATCCTAATGACTTATATACCTTAAGAGCCTTAAATTATTATCATTTTAATGACTATAAACAATTTAAAAACCGAAGAGGAATTATCTTAAGCCGAAATGGTTTAGTTGCAGCTCATAAATATCCAATTTTATATAGTGGAGAAACAATCGTTAGCTGGAAAAATCTTAACATGATTCCTGAATTTAATTCAAAAAGTTCTAACATAGGTATAAGCTGGTGGAGTCATGATATTGGTGGTTATAAAGATGGAGTAGAAGATCCGGAATTATACATGAGATTTATCCAATTGGGAACATATTCACCGATCTTAAGACTAAGTAGTGACACATCACATTACTATAAAAGAGAGCCTTGGTTATGGGATGTTAAAACCTATAAAGTAGTAAAAGAATATCTAAACTTAAGACATCGTCTTATTCCATATATTTATACTGAAGGATATAAATACTCAAGAACCGGTTTACCATTAATTCAACCAGTTTATTATCGTTATCCCGAAATATATGATGAACCATTATATAAAAATGAATATTACTTTGGAACCGAATTATTTATCGCCCCAATTACAACTAAAAAAGATCTTTTAATGAATCGTACAGTTCATCGTATCTTCTTACCAAACGGTGTTTGGTATGACTTTAAAACTGGTAAGAAATATATGGGTGGAAAAAGATATGTAACCTTCTTTAAAGATGAAGATTATCCAGTCTTTGCTAAAAAAGGAACTATTATTCCTTTAGCAGTTCAAGAAGAAAATATTAATGATATTAATAATCCTAAATCATTAGAAATTCATATCTTCCCAGGAACAAGTAATACCTATAAATTATATGAAGATGATGGTATCAGTTCTATGTTTGAAGAAGGAAAATATTTAATAACTGATATTGACTACAACTATCAATTAAATAACTTTACTGCAATCATTAGACCAGTAGATGGTAAAACTGATGTAGTACCTAAAGAAAGAAACTATAAAGTAAGATTTAGAAACACTAGAAAACCAAGTGATGTTATTGTCTATATCGGTGAAGATAAAAAAGATGATATTAAATCATATGTTGATGGTAATGACTTTGTAGTTGAAGTAAATGAAATAAATCCTGCCAAACAAGTGTCAATTAACTGCAAAGGTCAAGATATTGAAATATCTGCTGATCGTATTATTAATGATGATATCGATTCAATCGTAAGTGATCTTCAAATTGAAACATCACTAAAAGAAAAATTAGCTGCTATATTATTTAGTAATGAAGAAATAAAAGATAAACGTATTAAGATAAAGAAATTAAGACGTAAAGGCTTACATCCAAAATATGTAACAATGTTTATGAAACTACTTGAATATATTGCCGAATTATAATTTACAAAATATTATAGATTTTTTCGCAAATTCAAAAAAATATGTTATACTTAAAACATAGAGGTGGATTATGAATAAAAAATTACGTAACAATATTATTTTTATCGCTTTAGTAGCAATACTTGTACTTGTCTTTGGAGGAATATCTTATGCATATTTCACATCATTTAGCACTGGCGAATCAGCATCAACAATTTATACCAAAGGTGGTACTATGAAAATAGCTTATGATAATAAAAGTGGAAATATTTCTGTAGCTAATATTTATCCAAAAGAAACAGCATGGGCTAAAAAATCCTTTACCGTAACAGGTAATAATACAACTGCATTAGAAATGCCATACCGTATTGTTTTAACTATTGATAATAATACATTTACTTATCCATTATCATATAGTTTAACTGGAACAAATACTGGATCAAATGGAACCTTAGTACCAAATGCAACTAATGTTTCAATTCAAAAAACAGGTCATCAAATAGTTGGTAGTGGAAAATATGTTCAAGCAACAAATAAAGTTCATACATATGAATTAAGTATTTTCTACAAACCAGTAGCAAATACCGACCAAAATAAAGACCAACAAGCTTCATTTGCTGCTCACATAATAATCGATAATGGTCTAGAAAAATATACAAATTAAGACTTGTAAAATATAAGAAGTTTTTATATAATACATTTTAAGCAGATGAAAAAAGAGTATTAGTAATTGATTCTTTTAAAGAGAGTTAACGTTAGGTGCAAGTTAATAAAGATAGATTATGAACTTACTTTTGGATGTAATAGGAGAAGTCCTTTAAAACTTAAGAGTTAAATAAAGGTGGTACCACGGCTTTTCGTCCTTTGAAAAGTCGTGTTTTTTTATTAAGGAGAATAATTATGGAAAACTTATATTTATTTTTAATTTCATTCACATTTATATTTATAATATATTTAATCGTTTTCTTGATTAAAATGAAAAAAAGAAAATTAGAAACAATCAATAATTTAAAAAACAGAAAAGTATAAATTTTAAGGTATAAACAGCGACAAAAAAGCAGTAATAAAAATTTTAAATAAATTATTACTGTTTTTCTTAGTAATTACAAGACATTGTAAATGTCAATATTTTTTGGGCGCTTCTAAAATGAGTGGGGAGTAATATATAATAAAAAATAGCAAACTTTAATGTCTGCTATTTTTATTATATTTCTTCTTCTCTCAAATTAGAAGAGTAAAAAATATAGTAACTATTATCGTTACTATATTTTATTTTTCTATTATCCACCATAAGTGAATTGAGCAGAAACTTCGCTACCGCCTTGTGCTGTTAGTGTTACAGTACCAGAATATGTACCTGTTACATCTTTTTCTCCGCCATCATTTTGTGACGCTTCAGCATTTTCAATGTAAATCATTAAATAATAATCTACAGGAGTATTAGCATTTAATCCTTCACTTCTGATTAGAGATGTTGAATCTGTTCCTTTATTAAATGTTCCAAATGCAGTAGTATTCATTGTAATAGTATCAGCTGCTGTGTCACTTCCTTGATATACAACATATTTCCAAGCTGTTTTGTCTTTACCTGCAGTTGTTAAAGTATCTAATCTTAATTCAACATTAGGTACTGCTGTTGTTGAAGATGCTGTAATTTTATATACGTGACAAGCACTATATCCACTAGCGGCACATTTACCTGTTAATGCAACATTTATGTTAGCTGCACTATCTGATTTAATATTTGTTGGTACTAAGTTATCAGAAGATACTTTTCTTTCTTCATTAGTTCCAAAGCTAATTTTAGAAACATTTACTTTGAATGCTCCTGCTAAGTTCTCAGTGCTGCCTGTAATTCTATCTCCAGTTACATCTGCACTTGCACTAAAGTATGCAAAAGTAGCTCCAATAATTGCAACTACTAATGTAGCTACACCTACTACGGCGTAAAATACACCTGTTCCCTTTCTGTTATTTTCTTCCATTTTATTTCAATCCTCCTTTACAATAATAATTGTATCAAATATAGAAATAAAAATCAATAGTTTTTGATAAGATTTTATTAAAACATTTTTTAGAAATATTTTAATATATTGTCTATGCTTATATATGATAGATATGGTTGGTATACTACTTATAGACAATTTACTTGGCTATAAGTAGCACAGCAAGACATAGGCTTGGTGTGAACATGAAAAAAGGTTTAGACAATATGTCTAAACTCTTTATTAGAATGCAGCTTCAATATTAGCACCAGTTGATGCTCTTACTGTAACAGTTCCTTTTATTGTTTTACCAGAATCTGCTCCTGTTTGATTGCCACCAGTATTTTGTAAATATACTACAAAGTATTGGGTAACGCTACCATTTACATTATTTGCTTTAGCAGGTAATGTTACTCCTGTTGCTAATGTTCCTGTAGTAAGATTAACAGTTCCAAGAGCATTTCTATCAGTCATTTTGGCCCATTTAATACCTGTAGAACCACTTACTGTTACTTCAGTATCAACTTTTGTAGCATTGGTACCACCATTATTTATAACTAATTCATATACTTGACATACTGTATATTTATTTTTATCTACACAATCATTAGTAGTACTAATTGCAGTAGTAAGTTGGTTAGTTGTATGATCTTTTACTGTTCCATCATATATTGGTATTAAGTCTCCAGTACCTTTACTAACTTTTTTTAAACTTGCTATTGATAATTGTACATCTAATGTTTTACCAGTAATAGCATTTGTATTAGTTGCACTAGCACTAAAATAAGCGTAGGCACTTCCAGTTATTGCTATTACAAGAAGAGCTACTCCTGCTACAGCATACATTAGTGGCTTATTCATTCTTTTTTCTTGATTATTTTCTTCAAACATATTTCTTCCTCCTACTCTACATATGAATTATAACAAATAATACTTATTTTTTCAATACTATTTTATATAATTTCTTCCATTTATGTCTATAAAGGTATCTTCATTAATACCTGGTAAGTTTAAATCTGGAATTAGTTTTTCTTCTTCCTTAGGTTTTACAGACTCTTGCTCTTTTTCAATATCACTTTTGTAATTTACTAGTGTTCTATTATCTTTAAATAATTTACTTCTATTTACTTTTGATGGTTCATAACTATCTATTATCCAGAACTCATATAATATTTTTAATATTGGTGAAGTCATTACTTCATCTTCTAATTTCTTTTCTTTTTCTCTTTCAACTTTAATATTATTTTCTAGTAGGAAGATGTTATCTAATAATTCATCTTGTTTTTCAATTAGTATATCTTGGCTTATAAGTGTATTATAAGTATTGGGATATCTATCTTTATTTAATGTTATTTTTAGTTTATTTCTTTTATTTATTAATTTATTATAACTACTTTCTTTTTCAAAGATAAGATATAATATTTCTTTATCTATTGGATCTTCAATGGTTTTAATATCTTCATATAAAATGTTGCGATACTTATTATTTGTATCTTCATTGAACTTTGATAGTAGTGTCTCCTCTAACAAGAGATTATCTACTTCAGACTCATCTTTCTTTTTATATAGACTTTCTAAAGATTCTTTTATTTTTGATATTTCTTTTTCAATTTGTAAATATTTATCTTTGGCTATTTGATATTTACAAATATTATTATATCTTTCTTTGTATTCTAATAAGTCAGTTTCAATATTATTTTCTTCCATATATTTTATTAATTTTTCTAGTCTTACTTTTTCTTCAAGAGTGGTTGCTGTTATATAATCATATTTATCCATCTTCTTCCTCCCTTGCTGATATTTTCTTAAAGTTTTCTACTGTTTTCTTTACTAATTTATTTTTCTTTTCTTTTCTTGAAGCATTTGCTTGTTCAATTTCAATTTCTTCAATTTTATCTAGTGCTTCACTAGTTATTTGATTTCTTATTACATTTTCTGCTGCTCTTGATATACACTCACACATTTTTAGTTCATACATTATATAAAATGTTAACAAACTATATAACATACTAGTTATATCAGTCTCAATAACAAAGTCATTTTTGGTATCGTATTCACCATCAAAATTTATGGGAAATAGTGTTAGTTTCTTGAAGGCAAATGATGTACTTGAGTTATAGTGATTGTAATATAGATTTATTTCACTATATGAGGCATTTCTGATGGCTTCATCAATTGTTTTTTCTATTCTTTTTAGTTCTTTAGTAAAATCGTCTTTGTTTATTTTTAAAATAGTTTTATCATCGGTATAAACTATTTTTTTTCCTATTATTATCTTATAATCATCTTTGTCTTCTCTTATTTGTCTAGCTACTTGGGAATTGAAGTTACCACAAAAGCCATAGTCATTGGCAATATAGATATTAAGTTTACTACCAGTAGGATTTGGTGTTATTACTTTTTTATCTAGTACTAGATTTTTGTTATAAACGATTGTTTTTATTATTTTAGTTATTTCTTCACCAACATTTCGGTAACTTTCTGCTTCTCTTTTAGAGGCGTCTACTCTAAGTAAAGAGTGGAAGTTCATGACTTTAACGACGTTCTTTATTCTCATTTTTTCCACCCTTTCTGATATATTTATTGGCCAGTACTACTGTTTTTAAGTTTTTTAGTAATGTATATGATAGGTATAGGAACATAAATATCATTACAAATACTAATAGTAATAACATCCATACATCCATATATTCATTTGTTATATAATCATGGATTAGATATATTATTTTTAAGCCTCCTAGTGAAATAATATTTAGGAGTATATCGATTATTATTTTTTTATTTTTAATTAATAGACCACTAAAAAGGGTTAATGATATAATAATGATGGCTATATAGATATCTAAATCAATAAATGAGGCCATAAGATATATCATAAAGATATAACTTATTATTGAGCATGATATGCTTATTATTTCTTTATTACTCATTCCTTGTAATATTCCATATAATTTTACTTTTGATTTTTCTGGATCAAACTTTTTTATTAGTATTTTTAGAATAATATATAATGATATTACTACTATTATACCAACAAATGCAAAATAAAATATATTATTCATACTATCCCTCTTTTATCATTAAATTAAATTCGTTATTACTATTCATATAAAAGGCTTTGATATTTTTAAATGATAGGTTTACTTCATCATTTTTGATATCAACAGATCCTTCTATTTCTCCTATTATAGGTAAATAATCTTTCATTATAAGTAAGTTATAATCTTTGCTTATGATTCTTATTATTTTGATATTCTCATATTCTCTTAATCCATTTTCGATATCAAAGATTCTTACTTTAATTCCATCCATTACATTTACCTATATATCTAAACTTACTTTCATCTATATTATCATATTTACCATTTAAGATGTCTTCTACATCATTTAATACATCATTTATATCTACAAACTGTCCTTTTATATTGGTGAATGTTTCTGCTACAAACATTGGTTGTGAGAAGTAGTTTCTTAGTTTTCTTGAACGATAGAATACTAATTTATCTTCTTCGGATAATTCTTCTATTCCTAGTACAGCGATGATTTCTTCTAGTTCTTCATATCTAGTTAGTGATGCTAGTACTTTTTCTACTAATGTAAAGTGTCTTTCGCCTATTTTATCTCTATCTATTAGTTTTGATGTTGATTTGAAAACATTAATAGCGGGATATAAGCCTAGTTCGGCGATTTTTCTATCTAGAACAATTTGTCCATCCATATAACTCATTACGGTTTGAACAGCATCATCGGTTAAGTCATCTGCTGGGATATAGATAGCTTGGAATGATGTAATTGATCCTTTATCATTTGAATTTATTCTTTCTTCAATTTCACTTATTTCTCCTGCCATATTAGCGGGATATCCATTTTCTATTAATAGTTCTTTTAAATCAGTTGATATTTCGGCTTTGGCTTGGATAAATCTATAGATGTTATCGATGAAGATTAGGACATCTTGTCCTTTTTCATCTCTTAAGTATTCAGCCATTCTTAATCCAGTAGCTACTGATTTACTTCTGGATACGGGATTATCACCCATTTGTCCATAGACCATGGTCATTTTATCTAATAGGTTTGAACTTCTCATATCGTCATATAGTTCTCTTCCTTCACGACTACGCTCTCCTGCTCCTACAAAGACAGCATTTGAGTTAGAAGAAGCATAGATATTATGAATTAACTCTTTTATTAATACTGTTTTACCTACTCCAGCTCCTCCTAGTAATCCCATTTTAAACCCTTTTTGTAATGGGGCAAAGAAGTCAATTACTTTGATTCCTGTCCATAATGGTTCTGTTTCTACTTTTACTTCTTTTAGTGATACAGTATTACTTTTTACTTTTACTTTTTTCTCACTTTCAAATGGCAATCCATCTATGACGTCACCATAAGAATCAAATACTCTTCCTAATATTTTATCTGAATATTCTACTTCTATTCCATCACTTTTTTTGGTTACTATACTTCCTTTTTGTAATCCTCTTGTGGAATATAGGCTTATACAGGTAGCAGATATGTTATTTATTTCTACTACTTCAAAGACATATTTATTATTATCTTCTACTTCTAGAATATCTCCTATTTTGATATCATTACTTGATAATATTATTTCTACAGAAATATCGTTTATTGTTATTATTTTACCTATTTTCATTTGTTTCACCTACTTCCAAGAATCTATATAATTCAAGCATTTCTTCTTTACTTTTTGGAGAGAACTTATTTTGTTTTAGTTTATCTAGGATTACTTTTCCTTCTTTCATTCTATTTTGTAGTTCAATACTCATTTCATCAATATTGGCTAATTCATAGATATCTCTTACTTCTAGGTATTCTAGCAATTTGCTTCTTACTAAGCTTCCTAGTTTTTTTACTTCAGGAGATTGTACTGCTCCTCCTAGTCGGGATACGGATAGTCCATAATTTAGAGCTGGTTTTTCTCCTTTGGCAAAGTTTTTACTTGATAATACTATTTGGCCATCACATATTGATATTATGTTAGTAGATATATAGTCTGTTATATCTGATGATTTTGTTTCTACGATTGGTAATATTGTTATTGAGCCACCATCTTTATGTTGGCATCCTTTTTCTAGCAACTTACTATGAGCGTAGAAGATATCTGATGGATAAGCATCTCTTCCTGGTGTCTTTTTACTTGCTAATGATATTTGTCTATATACATCGGCATGTTTCTTTAGGTCATCTAGAACTACTAATACATCATAAGAATCCATCATCATTTGTTCTGCTATTGAAAGGGCTACATATGGTGTTAAATAGGTTCTATTTGGTAATTCATCATGGAATGAGGCAATGATGATTGTATATGATGCTGCTCCTCTTTTAGTTAGTTCGTAGTAGATATCTTTTACTTCTTTTTTTGTTTTTCCTAAGGCTACATAGATACATACCATATTTTTATCTTTTTGATTTACTATGGCATCTAGGGCTATTTGAGTTTTTCCGGTCTTTTTATCTCCTATTATTAATTGTCTTTGTCCTCTTCCTATTGGATATAACATATCAATACTTGTTAATCCGGTTAAGAACTCTCTTGTTACTAATCCTCTATCCATGATAGGAATTGGTTCATTTTCTATTGGAACTTCAACTAGGTTATCAAATTTTTTACCCGCTATTAAGTCATTACCAAAGATATCGATTACTTTACCCATTGAGTCCATACTAAATAAGCATTTAAATTGTTTCTTTAATGAATATACTTCATCTCCTGGATTTATTTCTTTTGATACTTCTACTAATGATACTGTGATATTATTTTTTCCTACAGCAAAAACAAATCCTTTGGCCTTTCCTGCTATATCTACTTCTTCATAGTAAGTGATATCATTTAGTCCAGATACAATTACGGTATATGGATTTACTTTTATTACTTTACCTACTGAATATATATTATTATTATTTTTTATGTCTTCGACTTTTTTGTCTACTTTTTTTAGTTCCATATCACACATTCCCTTCATTTAAACTAAAGTCATATATTTTGTTACGGTAAAGTATTTTTATTCCTTTATAAATACTTTCACTTACTCTAGTCTTTACTTTTTTATCTATATAATCATAATTTTCTTTGGTACTTGGTACAAGTACTACTACTGTTGGATCATTTAACTCTATTAGTCTATTTAAATAATCAATAAAATCTTCCATATTGAATTTATTACTTGATAAGTATATTTCATAGACTTTATATTCTTCTGCGGTTAGTTCTTTTTTTAAGTAGGCATTTCTTTCTTCTGGTAGCATTAATTCTATTTTGTATATTTCTTCTGGTGTAAATCTATTTCTTAATTTGACACAGAAATCATATTTGTTATCATCTTTGATATTTGATAAAAAATCTTTTATTAAATCTTCATAATTGATAATAAACTTCTGCTCTATCTTCTTATTTATTTCAAATATATTCTTATCTAGATAACTTGTTTCAGTAAGTAAGTCAATTATGCTTGTATCAAAGTCATAACTTGGTCCTCGTTCACTTAAACTATTATCTTTTAACCCATTCTTTCTTTTTTCTAATTCACTTTCTAATTCAGAAAGTCGTTTTTCTTTTTCATCTATTAAGTAATCATATTCTTTTAATTTATCAACAAAATATGATTTTGATTTTTCATCAACCTGTTTAACAGCATTTTTAAGTATTAAACTCATTACTACTACTAAAAGGATGATAACAACAAAAGAGATAATAAAGTATGTCATATTATCCCACTAATGGATTAAAGAATAGCAATAAGAAACAAAATGCAAATAAGAATAATAAGAATATTGCAAATATTATTAATATTGTCATTATTGAATGTACTACATCATTTTTAGTCTCAGGGTTTCTTCCAACTGCTTCTGCTACCCTTCCACCTAATAATCCTATTCCTAGTCCTAATCCTAAAAAGGCTAGTCCTACCATTACTCCTATAGCAACTGCTGTTGCTGATAAAATACTTTCCATAAATAATTCCTCCTTCTATATTTTCCCTATTTCTTTTATTATATGTCCTATATTTGTATCAGTATAATAACATACTTTTGTTATTTCTTTCTTTTCTACTAAATAATATACTAAACCATTATCTATATATATATTCATTACACTAGGTAATTCTTCTCTTATTCTAATTATATATTTTTCACTATTACGATTAAATTCTTCTGTAGTTAAGGTTTTATCATTAATAGTATCTACTACTGTAGTGTTTTTATTTAATTTGATGTATTCATTAAATATGTCAGTGGCGATATCTTTATAGTTTACTTTTAATTTATTTAACATATCGTCATTTGTTAATTCTTTTTTATTTCTTAAATCAATATTTGTCGTAAGAACAACTTCTTTATTTTCTTCTTTTTCTTTGACAATATAGCTTATTTTTATTGATAATATATCTTTGTATACTCCTTTAGTAATATTCATATCAATAATATTATTCTTATTTATTTCTTCTTGCTTTTTTATGAAGTTATTTTTGATGTCTTCACTAACATTATTTATATAAACAAGATTTCCTTCAGTACTAATATAATAATCTACTTTATTGCTTATGTACTTATCTATATAATAATGTTTGCCATATTTATGATAATAGGCATACATCCAGTATGTACTCATCGATATAACAAGACATATTATCATTGCAAATACTAAAATAAATCTTTTATTGCTATAATCTTTCTTTTTATTCTTTTTCTTCATAGTATCCTACTTTCCTACTATTAAAGTATATCATTTTTTTTTATAAAATGCAATTATTAATTATTATAATTTCTTTATTTATGTAATCTGCTATTCTTACTATATAAATAGTACCATATTTTTCGGTTTTAAACAAGATATTTCGTAAAAAAAAGTCCATTTTATTTATGAACTTTTTCTAATTCTTTTATTGTTTCACTATTGGCATTAGTAATACAATCAGTCCAATTTAGATCACTAGTTAGATCTCCAAGGAAAGAAATTAAAACTTCTACTATCCATGGTACTAGGAAAACTACTACAGCATAGATAATTCTTTTGATAAATAGATTTAATGTTTTCTTTTGTTCTTTTTCATCACTATTTATAACTGACTTTGAAAAATCTATTGTCCCAATAACAATTAAGCCTATTGGAATTGCTATTCTAGCAATATTTATTAGAATTTTGGCAAAGTATATTATTCTTAATATACCTGGATTTTCACATGCTTCAATCATTTCTATACCACTATCCTTATTGTCATTTATATTTGAATTGTCACTATTATTATTATTGTTATTATTGTTATTATTGTTATTGTTATTATTATTGTTGTTGTTATTATTGTTATCTTCTGGGTTAGTTATATCTGATTTTCCAGTACATACTGACGTTGTTGTATATGCTGAATAATCTGATAACATTAATGATTTAGCTTTATCTTTATAATAACTTACTGTATTACTTGGTAATTTATTACCAAATACATCTTTGCTACTCAATGTATCTCCTTCATATCCTATATATATACTTCCGATATTTGTCCATACTTTACCATATCTATTTACTATTTCTGGTTCAGCTTGTAAATACATATTACTAGGTAAATTATATTTACCACTTAATACCAATTCTGATATATATAATATTTCTCCTTGCTTACTAGTATCTACTAGCGAAGTATATGATGTATCTTTATAACTACTATAACTTCCATAGGCATTATTATCAAGGTTATATATTTTTTGATACCAGTTTGATCCTTTTTTTCTACTAGCATTATTTAAGGCAACACTAGCTACATTTAATCTTCTAAAGAAGTTATTTTCTTTAACTGAAAGTGTATCAGCTCCTGATTCTCTATATACTATTTTTCCTAATTGCATAGCTGCTTCTTTAGTACAGGCTGATGCATTTACAGTACTAGCAGTAAATAATACTAGTAAACTAAATACTAACAATATTTTTTTTATTTTTTTCATATTCTTCCTCACTACAAATTAATTCTATCATACATAATATTAAAAAGCAATAATATGAAAGAAAAAAGTGATTACTCACTTTTTAGTTTTTTTAAGATATAATGCTTGCAATCTACAGCACAATCATTTTCAAGATATTTATCAACATTTTTATAGTTGTTTATTTCTTTAGCTTTCTTGTTTTTTTCATCATAGAAACCTTTTAATCTTAATTTACTATAGGCTATATCACCAACTAAGTAATCATAATCTTCAAAAAAGTCAGTATAATGATTTGTAAATTCTTCTAGTTCAAAGGCATTTTTATAATCCTTAATTAATTCATATTTATTATTTTGTACTTCTATTGTTTTCATATTTTCACCTTATTCATAATTTTTAGAAAATGCTGTTTTTATTTGTTCATATTTGGCTAAACTTGAAGCTGAATTCCATGTTATAAAGCCTCCGGTTAAGCCAGCATCATATAATGCTTTTACTTGATCTTCTATTTTACTTGCTCCATAAATAACAGTTGGTTTCCAGTATGGTGTGTCATAGGCTGTTATCCAAGTTCTAGCTACCGCTGGTGTTGGGATCTCAGTTTGTCTAGCTGCTGCTCCTTTGGCCCAATTGTTTACTATTTGATAAGCATTGGTCCATGTATCAACACTTCTACCAAAGTGATCGGTATATGGCATTGAACTGACAACATCAACAATGTTTGAAATAGCGGGCCAGTATTGTCCATAGGCAGTTACATATTCAGAAGAACATTCTCCGAAGACATCTACTGATAAGTATACTCCTTCTTTATGAATTTGATCAGTTGCATAGAATAAGAAGTTTTGAACAGCTTCGGCTTTTTCTTCATCATATTTATTTTTAAAATCGGCTTTGGCAACGGATAATTTATAAGCATTTTCAGGAAATCTAACATAATCAAATTGTATTTCATTAAAGCCCATTAATTTTACTGCTTCTTTAGCTAATTCTACATTATAATACCAAACATTTCTGCTATAAGCTGATGGCCATCCAACACCATTTATACAATCTTCAGGATGGTCTTTAGCATAATGGGTATCATTAAATACTACTATTCTTCCAATGGCATATATTCCAGCTTCTTTTATTTTATTTATGGCTTCTTTATATTTATCGTTATCATTAATAGCGGTATTATATGCTGTTGGAGATATTTCTTTAGCTACCTCTGATGTGTAGGCTAAGGCTCCATCCTTAATATCCACTACTATGGCATTGACACCATTTTCTTTGGCTATTTTTAGATAACTATCAATACTTCCTATAACTCCTGCATTTAAATACATTGCTTTAGCAGATTTCATTAATTTATTATCTTCAAATTCTACTTTTGTATATGGATAATAATCTAAAGTAGAAGCTTTTCCTCCATATAATTCTCTACTTTTATATTTTCGATCTTTATGAGTATCATATACTCCATTATCATTATATACAGCGGTTGCTTCCTCTTCAGTATCTACTAGATACTTTGAATAAGTCCAGCCTTCAATATCATCTTTCTTTATTTTATACATATTAACAGTTCCATCTTCAAGTAACTTATCATAACCAGTTATTTCTAGTTTGTTTCCTTTTTTTATAAAAGATGCTATTTTTGAATCTGTTTCATTTTGATATATTGTAACAGATGTTCTTACATATTTTTCTTTCTCTAGTACAACATCTTTTAAATCTTTTACTAACGATTCACTATTTATATAATATATATTTTTATCATAATCTATTTTAGTATATTTAATATTATCTTTTTCTATTTTATTATCATAGGCTGTTACTTTTGTTCCTCTTGCTAATTCTTTTTCTTCTTTTAATATGTCTTCTTCATTTAGTGTATATATCTTTACGACATTAGTATTTGATGCAATATACATTGTATTTTTGGTTACTACTATTTCCTTTCCTTTAGTTAAAAGAAATACTCCTACTAAAACTACTACTACTAATAGAACGATAGCTAGCAAAATTCTCCCTACTTTAATCTTTCTTCTTTTTCTTCTTCCCTTTTCCATTTCCTTACCACCTAAATATAGTATACCATATAAATTGCTTTTTATATATAATGATTTATACTATTTTTTAATATTTTTTTATCGTTTAATTGCTTTTTAACGCCATGACTAATTATTAATTAACGATTCTATATAGATAATATCATATACCTTTAGTTATGTCAATATATTTATTAGCTCACTCATACATTTGTTTGTTATGCAATAAATAATTATAAAAATAAGATGTATTTTGCATCTTATTTTAACTATTCACATATAAAAATACATATATTAATGTTTTCCCTAGATTATAATTTATTTCTTTACTATAACCTGATACCTTTTCATATAACCATGCTACTTTATCCATTAAACTTACAATAATACTTTCTTTGTATTTTGGTAATACTTTAATACTTATGGGAAACATGTGAGCTTCGATTATATTAATTTCTTTTTCTGATAATTCGAAATGTTTTTTAGCATTTTTAGAAGCTATGATAGGATGATTTGTTAATAATTTGTGGGTATTATTAATATTATATTTATTTAGAAAAAAATCGTGTAAAAGGCCTCCTCTAGTGGCTGATATATAATCTAAATTTAATATTTTACATACTTTATATGAGTAATATGATACTCTTTTTGAGTGTTCTAATCTATTACTTTTATGATGTGGACATGTTTCAAGTTTTTTAAATTCTCTATTAGTAATAATATTTTTAATTATTTCTTTATATTCATAATCATTTATATCAATTTTCATATTACACCTCTTAATATTATATTTTAGGTATCTTTCTGCAATTATTTTAAGCAACTAAAAAGAAGCTTGAGCTTCTTATTTATCTAACATATTTAATAGATTTATCTTAAACATATCTCTATCGGCATGTGATTTAGATACCATTACGCCTTTATAAGTTGTTAATTCTTTTTGATGTCCTTCAGTTAAGATATCATCTGGTGTTAAGTTATCTAACATTATTAATTTTTGATTTTCATATACTGTGTAATGTAGTTTCATGTCACCATGAACCGCAGCAAACATTCTATCTGTTGGTAATTTTAATTCATACTTTGTAATTCCATCTTTAGTATTCTTAGATACAACTATTCCTTTAAAATTACCATCTCTGAATGATGGATAAAAATCAAATACTAATTTTTTATAGGCCAGCATGTTATATTTTTTTACTGCACGCTCTTTTTTTCTAAACTCATTTTCATTTAAATATTCTATTACAAAACTATTTTTCATTTTAACCTACTCCCCCTAGATTTCAAACGAAATGTATTACGATTATACCATATTTTATAGTGGTTGTCAAATGTTTTTAGTAAAAATTGAGCTTCTATGTGTGTTAAAACACTACCATTTGGGTAGTGTTTAATACTGTTTTATGGTAATAATTTATAAGGATTTGAACTAGTTCCTTTAGTAGATGGATCAACATTAACTGAAGACGACAAGAATACGACAGGATGAACATTATATTCTTGATGTGAACTATTATAACTTAGTCCACTTGTACTGTTACCAGGTCTATAGTAACATACTTGGTCATCATCTGAGTTATAATGTTGATTTAAAAACCAATAACCACTATTAAAGTTTAACCAATTACTATTTTTACATGTTGTACTAACATTGGCTGATATTACACTACTACATTGACCGATATCAATAGCATAACCATAATCTGATACTGATGGAAGTGCTACTTTTCCAGTCCAAGTTGTTGCATAACTACTTGGTATTTTTCCGGTACTTAATTCATAATTATACATCTGATCTGGATATACGCCAAATGAATTCCATCCCTTCATTCCATAAGTATATGAAACAATCATATTTTTGGTAGAACCATCTTTTATTCCAATTGATGTGAAATCGCAATCACTAGTATCATAGTGTGATGTTATTCCATCGCTAGTTACTGTACGTGATTTATAACAAGTTCCACTTTTGTGATTCCAATATAAACTGTTATTTACTTTCTCGGATTCATATCCGGTATTTAATAATCTCATTAGCTTAGCTTTAGTCCAATCGTTATGTGGAGAAGTACCGTTACCACCCGACCAATATATTTCCCATGGATAACTTCCTATAGCATTTTTTCGCATTATCTTTACTTTACCACCAAAGATACCTATTATTCTCCATACTTCACAAGTACTAGATGATTGATTACTATAATTACTACAGTTAAAATATACATAGTTATTTGGGTTAGCTCCATAATATCTAATATTTCCAGCATCTGCTCCTATACTAGAACTTCCTTTTCTATCATTCATTAATAATTGAGCAGTTACTCTATTATAAGTAATACTATTAACTGTTGCTGTGCTTTTAGTTCCATTTTTATACAAATTAGTAATGTACGTAGCAAGTGGTGTACCTATTGTATGTGTTAGACTTTTTGCTATATTACCATTACCATCACTATCTTTACAAGCACCTGCGGCTACCGTTATTGTTTTACTTCCATATGTACTATGGGTTACTACTAATGTATATTTAGTATCACTTACTTTAGTAAAGGTTCCTTTTGTTCCTTCACTTACAGTTACACTACTTGCAGTAAATCCTGTTACTGCTTTACTGAAGGTGAATGTATATGTTACTGTTTTAGAAGTACTGGTATTTTTTGATATAGTTACCGTTGGTTTAACTGTATCTATTGTATGAGTTAAACTTTTAGATGCATTTAAATTACCAAATCTATCATTACAACTATTTGCTTTGACTGTTATTGTCTTACTTCCATCTGTTGAATGCGTTACAACTAATGTATATGTTTTTTGGTCGATTTTGGTAAATGTTCCTTTTGTTCCTTCACTTATAGTTATATCATCTGCAGTAAAACCATAAGCATATTCCTGAA